>ERZ779875.408-NODE-408-length-42221-cov-14.466490_pt1 | contig 42221 bp, 30 predicted proteins | sample MGYA00511246_ERZ779875 | MGnify/ENA primary metagenome ERZ779875 (study PRJEB29588, sample SAMEA2155093) | human gut metagenome | biome: human gut; feature: human-associated habitat; material: faeces | place: Denmark | collected 2008/2010 ... | reverse complement strand
TGAATTTCAATAATTTCAAAGAACTTCTATGATTTTTTAGTGGACACTAATGATTACTTTTCTATATTTAGGTTATTAATTTCTAAGACTTTTCAAAGTATCAAATAAAGCAACTACATTTTCAATCGGAACATTAGCCTGTATATTATGCACTGCATTAAAAATAAAACCTCCATCACGCCCCAGGATCTCACACTGTCCTATCACATGGCGACGGATTTCATCGGGAGTACCAAAGGGCAATATTTGTTGCGTATCGATTCCCCCACCCCAAAAAGTGAGTTGAGAACCAAACTCTTCCTTCAGCCTATGTGAATCCATATCTTTGGCATTAATCTGTACCGGATTGATAATATCGAACCCCGCCTCTATCAAACCCGGAAGGATAGGAATAATAGCCCCACATGAATGTTTGAAAACTTTCCATGTAGTATGCTGATGTATCCAGTCATTCATACGACGATAATGAGGCAACCAAAGTTCTTTGAACGTATCAAGAGAGCAGAACTGAGATTCCTGAGAACCGAAATCAGTTCCACAAGTCAGTACAACATCGACTTTATCTCCCAATGTATTCCAAAGTTTTTCATAGTTGGCTATCGCGATATCAATCTCTTTCTCAAATACCTGATGGAGATAATCCTGACGCATAGCTGTCGACATATACCATTCTACGACACTACGGATACCTTTCGGTTCTTTCAATCCCATACCCGGAACAAATGCTACATCCCCTAAAGCCGTCCCTCCGAAACTGGCAACTACGGCTTTTCCTGAACCAGACACCTTATCCACTAGTTCTTTATAGTAAGCAAGGTCAGCATCCGTCAACAATGTAAACTCTTCAACATTATCTTCGGGATTCAATTTTTCTTCATCAATAGGTTGCTGTCTTTCAATGGCATTGATAAAATAACATCCTTTGGGCATCACAGCACTGGGAGGATATGTTTTATCACCACCGGCATAAACATAAACATCTCCCTGGCTATCCGGTGTAAGATCCATACTCAAAGGAACTAATACACGCTGCCCCCACGGAGTGACCTGTTCATGAAGTTGTGTGGTATCCAGATCAAATATATCCTTCGCTCCACCAATACCGATACAATCTACTCCCAACAGTTCTGCAAGTTCCTCATCAACTTCACCCAACATTTGAAAAGCATCCACTATTTTCACAGGCTTAGACTCCAATCCATAATGATTTCGTAAAGCTTCTACAATACGGCAATGAATACCTGTCACTGCAGTAGAACCAAAATCTACCGGAACATAATCAGTATTCTGATGATTCAGTGCCTGGAGCACTCTATCTCTTGATTTACTCATGATATTTACATTTTAAAAGTATATCTTTTGGTTATCTCAATTTCTTTTTGCTGATAAATTTGTTCAGAAGAACCACCAAGCATCAATGTAAAACGACCGGGTTCTACAGCCCACTCTTCATTTTGCATATAGAGTGCCAGTGATTTCTTATCTAACCGGAATGTTATTTCCTTTGTCTCACCAACTTTCAAATGTATCCGTTGAAATCCACATAACTGCTTAAAAGGAGTAGTAAAGCTGGCCACTTCATCACGAAGATAAAGTTGAACGACCTCATCTCCATCCCGTGAGCCTTCATTCCGTACCTTCACTGAAATATTTACCAGGCAGCTATCTTCTGCTTCTACAACCTCCGCCTTCAAGTCCGAATAATTGAAAGATGTATAGCTGAGTCCATAACCAAAAGGATAGCGAGGTGTACCCTCTTCTTCTATGTATTTACTGCGGTTTCCTTTCCGTTTTGTATTATAATATACCGGAAGCTGTCCTACAGAGCGTGGTACTGAAATAGTCAAGCGCCCGGCTGGATTATAATCACCGAACAATACATCGGCAACTGCATTTCCTCCTTGCATACCCGGATACCAGGCGTCAACGATAGCATCGACTTCTGCTTCAATACCTTCCAGTAATAAGGGGCGCCCTTTAATCAATACCAATACAATAGGTTTATTTAATTTTCCCACTTCTCGTATCAGTTCCCGCTGTCTTCCCAGCAACTCAAGAGTAGAACGGTCATAGCCCTCTCCACTCTCCATATCACTGATATGACTATCAGAGACTTTTGCTGCACCCGTTTCTTCATACTTTGAAGAAAAATCACGGGCACTGGAACCACCCATCACCATTACAACCACATCCGACTGCCGGGCTGCTTCTATTGCTTCCTGAAAACCCGATTTAGAAGAATCACGCACAGCACACCCTTTAGCATATATAATATGTGTATCATTGGAAACTTTCTGACGGATACCATCCAATACCGTAACTACCGAAGACTCACTTTGAGGTGCCGTATAATCTCCCAGCATATTGTATATATTATCAGCATTCGGACCAATAACCGCAATAGTCTTCATCTTTTTATTCAAAGGGAGCAACTCATTCTTATTCTTTAATAAAATGATAGATTGACGAGCTACTTCACGAGCCAATTCCAGATGTTCTGTTGATGCCACGACTTGTTCCGGTTCCCGCTCATCAACAAAAGGATGATCAAATAAACCCATATGGAACTTTAGAGCAAGTATCCGGCTGACAGCTTTATTAATCACAACCTCCTGCACATCTCCCCTTTTTACGGCATTTACCAATTGCCCGGCATAAACATTTGTTCCTAAATCACTATCCACACCCGCATTTACAGCTTTCACTGCTGCCTCATAATCCGTATCTGCAACTCCATGTTCCCGAAGCCCTCCGATTGCATAAAGATCAGAAACGACAAAACCTTTAAATTGCCAACGTTTTTTCAATAATCCGGTTAATAAATTAGAATTAGCAGTACAAGGAATACCATCGATTTCATTATAGGAGCTCATCACAGACAATGCTCCGGCAGCAACAGCTTCCCGGAAAGGGGGATAAATAGCTTCTTCCATTTCCCGATTACCAACATGAGCACTTCCTCCATTATGTCCGCCTTCTGTCCAGCCATAAGCAGCAAAATGTTTTAAAGTAGCGATTACTTTACCTTTAGTTCTTGGAAACTCACCTTGGAAACCTTTTACTAAAGCAGCCCCCATCACGCCATTGAGATAAGCATCCTCACCATACGTTTCTTCTACCCTGGACCAGCGGGGATCACGGGCCAAATCAAGTACCGGACCATAACCGATATGCGCTCCCTGTGCACTTGCCTCAGTAGCAATAGCACGCCCCATTCTTCTGATTAACTCAGGATTCCAGGTACTAGCCTGCCCAATAGACGTCGGAAATACAGTTGTTCCGATAGCCATGTGTCCATGCGGACACTCTTCTGCCAAAAACAGGGGAATTCCTAAACGCCCATGTTCTATTGCATATTTTTGAAGCATATTTGAAGCCTTGGCTGCCAATGCAGGAGTTAACCCGGTAGTCAACGTACGTTGTGTCCATGGGTCAGCACGCATAAATCCCCAAAGCGAACCAGTGTGATACTCTTCAATCTCCCGAACCAATTGCTCAGTCAGGCGGATTGTATTCCCTTGGCGCTCATACATCGGCCATCCTAAAGAAGTAAGCATCTGGCCGACTTTCTCTTCTAGAGTCATCTGAGAAAGTAAAGCACGGACACGTTCTTCTACTGCAAAAGCAGGATTCTCATAGATATCAAGATGGCCGTTCTTATTCAGATCATAGTAGGATATTCCTGTTTTTTTATCTTTCTTCGGCTTAATATAATCTGCTCCTATTAATTGTCCAGATACCATCAAGCCTAACAAAACTGAGCATATGACTTTCTTTTTCATTTCATCTGAGTGATTTGGTTTATTTCATTCACAATATCCGCAACAAGCTTCACTGTAGTGTCGGTATCATATACAGAATTCAACCCCTGTTCTTCTTGTCCCGGATCCCCCATATAGTCGTCTCCTTTTTGCCAGAAAAGATGTTGTGGTTGTGCAAATCCTCCCCAAGCCCAGAAGTTGCATCCTTGAAATACACTTTTTTGTATAGCATGTTCTTTTACTATTTCAAAAATTTCTTCATAGTACCGGTCTCTCAGAACTGTAGAACTCTTCCTATCAAACATCACGCTATCTCTCGGCAGTCCAAATTCTTCAAGAACTAACGGTTTATTCATTTTTTGTGCTTCCGCAACATGTACATCAATATATTCACGAGTATTTGCAATGGCTTTATCCAAGGTTCCCGGAATATCAGTCTTATCTATCCACCCCCAATTATTCGGCCAGATGTGAATCGTTGAATAATCTATATTGATATCCTGATGGAGTTTCACCCACAAACCCAAATCTCCTTCACAACCTGCCATACCTTCCGAACCAACGGAGATCAAGTGATTAGGGTCAATAGACTTAATAAGTGCAGCACATTCAGCTATCCATTTAGCAAAACTCTCCTTATTTTCCTCACCAAACGGACGGGGCTCATTACCTATCTGCCATGCCATGATAGCCGGATCATCACTGTATTTCAGCTTAGTATAGCGGTTGACACGACTCACCACCTGACGTACATGATTCTCAAATAATTTATGGGCTTTCTCTGATTTTGCATACTGAGCAACATAGTTTGAAAAGGCATTCCATCCTGCCACTTTAGGCATAGGTACTTCACCATGACCACTCCAATAGAGGTATTGTGAATATCCTCCGGACCACTCCCAACTGTTATTTAAGAACAATACGGCGTGCATACCTCTTTTGCCCAACTCCGACAGGAAGAAATCTAAGCCATCAAAAATAGTATCATTATACACACCGGGAGCCGTTTGAAGCGCTGGTTCTGCTTTTGTCATAATTCCATCTATTCCATCTGCGCCAACTAATACACGCAAATTAGTAATACCATTGGCTTTCATGAAATCAAGTTCTTTAAGCAGACGTTCCCGATTACCGCCTTGCCCCTGTGATCCTAATATAGCGGCATACCAAAAATTAGTGCCGATATAATAATACGGTTTATCATTGACAGAGAAACGTCCATCAACAATCTTCACAAAATTATCTGTCTGCGTAGGTGCTTTCACACATGCTCCCAACAGCAGAAGAGTGAAAAAGAGAATACTTATCTGTTTCATGGCTATTTGTTTTTTCTATAATATTATTTCATTTGGTCAGAACATAAAAATCCGGTGCTTCATCAGCAAATAAAATCAAAGAGTCTTCTTTAAACTGATAAAAATCCGATGCAGCAGGATGTCCTTTATAAGGAGCAAAACCTGACCAGGTACACAAATAATTCAACTCTACTCCTTCCAAATATAAAATATTCAGTAGTTGTGAATACCATAAAGAGTCTCTAGTCTGCGTTCCAGTCTCAGTAATAGCAGACAGCTTATTATGTTCCTTGGCATATTTAGTCAGAATGCGAGATTTCAATACGACTAAACTTGTATCTCCACCATCCGGCCTAAAATCCCAATAATTATCCATACCTACTACATCCACATACTCATCTCCCGGATAGCGCTCCAAAAACTCCTTTTCAGTCGTAAATCCACAATCAGGAGAAAATGCATATAAAAAGTTATGTACTTGCAGAGAATCCCTTAAATAGGTGACAGTAAAACGGTAGAGTTCTTTGAACTCTTCTACTGTACAATGGTTCCTTCCCCACCAAAACCAATTTCCATCAAACTCATGCCAAGGTCGAAAAATAATAGGAATCAGTTCACCGGCATGATTCTTAGCATTATGGGCAAAGTCTGCAATAATCTTCAAATCGCTTTTAAATGTTTCATGACGTGATCCGCCAGGAAGAATATGTTTCACCACCTGCGTAGTATCATAGAAATTATTCCCCGTAACCGGATTATAGTAATGCCAGCAAAAAGTGAGCACATTTCCACGCTCATAAGCAGCATAAAATTTACTCTTGATATAATCCAGATTTTTCGTCTCCCAACTGACCGGATTCGTGAAATGCAGAAAATCAAAACTGGCCATGGCCGGATAAGCCCCTGTCACATCATAAGCATCACAACGATTCTGTTCATCACGCCAACGGCTGGTATCTGAATCAAATCCATCCATTTCATAATTGTGTTGCCCATATACTACATACTTTCCGGTCATTTGCTTCAGATTATGAAACAGAATAGCAGTTAAGTCGGTAGCGTGTTTATCCACTAAGCCCAATCTGGTATCTTCCAAAATCCGCTGACGAGAAGAGGTACATGCAGAAACTCCACATAGAGCAATCACTATATAAATATATACTCTTTTCATTTATAATCTATTTTAATGATTTCAGAAGCATTACTTTCCATATCATCACTGCTAACGGCCGTCACACGATAAAAGTAAGTTCCTTTCAAAGAAGTGCCGTCCAAATCTATCCCATTATCATAAAAAGAAGTTGTCTGTCCTCCTACAAATGTTATAAAGGAAGAAGCATCCGTTGCAAAATCAGAAGATTTACTACGATAAATCCGATACATATCCACATCAGGATTTTTTTCCCACTTTAATTGATTACCAGCAGTGAGTCTTATAACCGGAGAAGGTAATTTATTACTTCCACTGCCCGTCACAATAATTGTATGGAGTCGTGCAGGTGCGTCTGCCGGATACATAGCCACATTACGGGAATCAGAGGCAGTAATATAATATTCCATTCCTTGAATAGAAAACTCTTCAGCAGGAACAGTTACCGCAAAAGCAGCTCTTATTCTATGTTTAAACGGTATCTGCTTCCACTCTTTACAACCTATAGTACGGTAATGAAGCACAGCAGAAAGATCTTCAACGGAACGATTATCAACCATAGACAGCTTTATGTTAACATCATGTCCCTGAGCAACCGAGGTCACTGGAGAAGGATTTACAATAACAGGAGCCTCATTATCGGCATCACCAGCTAAGCAATAATACGGAATACTAGCAAGACTTCTATTTCCATCCGTATCAATCACATATACTGTATAGGAGGCTTTTCCATTAAATGTATCGACATATTGATTAGCACTGATAGGTAGTGATGCAATTTCCTTACCATCCCGGCACACAACAAAAATGTCTGCTCCCGGTTCTTCATTACGCCATGTCACCAACGCTCCATTTTGCGTTCCTTTAGCAGTAACATGGGAAGGAGCTTTCACTCTTTGGTATTTACGTAATTTATTTATCTTCTCTACGTAATTCTGCTGTACAAAACGGTTCTGTGTACTCATAATATTTCCAAAAGATGAAATGTCATCAATACGGTACAAGAAACTACGAGCCCAACTATCCATTTGACCCGGCAAATCAGTCCATTGGTATTTTTCAAACTCAGAATTTAGTGCAATATGGTATTTAGCACCTGCAATACGTGCACGTAAATAAGATAAACGTTTCCTCTGCCCTAAATTAGTAACCCAAGCCATGCAACTATCAATCGTATTCAATTGCTTTTCAGCCAATTTATTAGCCTGTATTATATCGTTGAAAGGATAAAAACTAACATAAAGAGAATAAATTCCTTTATCTATTTTAACTGGAACAGTCAAGCTTTTCCATGCCTGCCACCCTTCTGTGTTTTTCACATCAATAGAAGCAATCATAGGTCCATCAAGTTTCCCTATAGAAATAGTAATAATACCTCCATTTGAGGCAGAAGCAACTCTGAGGGATATGAAAGAAACATCATCTTTAAAATGAACCTGATCATATTTCAACCAATCACCAGCCATTATATAGCCTACACATTCTCCTCCCTCATCACTTGGCGCATTTTTTGTTCCTTTCTTTTCCTGAAAGTTTACTGCATCTATCTTCATAAGTTCACCATGTTTTCCGGCAAAGGATAACGACTGAATATTCATTAAAGGATAAGTATTTACAACCTCATTAAAACCCGGTGTCGCCTGACACTCTGCAAAATCTGTAGCAAATGGTTCATTTTGATTTATAATGGCAGTAATCGGTTCAGCAACAGACTCTCCATAATTTGTTTTAGCATAGTCTCCATAAACTTTTTTCGAAGAGTTCAATTCTTCAGCTTCATACCAAGGTGCTTTACTTATATACCACATTTTAGGAGAAACTGCATCCGTTAAACGCCAAGTTAAAGCATAAAATCCTTTCATATTCTCCGAAGCTTTCTCATAAGCATGAATTGTTTCTGATAAATCCACATTATAAGGATAATAATACTGTGAACTACTCCAATCTCTCTCTAACCATGGACATCCCCAATATTCACGCTCTCCATATATATTCCCCGGTTCAAATGCTGCGGAATAATAAGATATCGGAGCACAAATAACATCTTTCGGTAGGCGCGCAACAGATTCCGCCGTCATTCCCCAACCTGATACAACAATGTGAGTTGACGGTGAAAGCCGCTTCATATCTTCATAAAAACCATCAAAAACTCTCTGCCATTTAGCATAGAAAACGGAATCTTTGCTTCCCTCTGATTGAAAACAGAACAAATAGTCCAAATATGGATATTGCTTGGCTAACTGTGCTGTTTGCGCAGCAATTACACCGCGTTCATCAGCAGATACTTGATATTCAGGAAGAATCACATCAATGTCAAGTCCTAATCCAATCTTTACTCCGCGCTGATGTGCATAATCTATCACCTTACGAAAAACGGTTTCACCTTTTTCTTTTATCTGACTATTAGTCAATGTCTCATTATGAAGTCCATAATCTGCTCCAAAATCATAATCATCATAAATTTCAGAAGCTCCAAAACGGTATTCATTAATATCCCATCCCGGACACAACCAGCCATGTCCTGTTTTTATAGTCGGCATCCACCCTCTGGATAAATAGCCATTATATTCAAAATTATGAAAAGTTTCATTATGCCCGCAAAAACCATTATAATTATGAATCATAATAAAATTCATACGCATTTTTGCCGCTTGATCAATAACATACCTCCAATCATTCCAGGAATAAATAGTAGCTGATTGCGGGAAATTGGTCCATGGAAGGAATCCTCTAATACGCATTTGAGGAGTACGTACATCGTTTATCACAGGAAGGTGACCTCTCATTCTTTTTTCAGGCAAGATATCACCACTCATATAAAAACGCACTCCCAAATGATCCTCGAGTAAGCCATATACTCCATAAAGTAACCCGCAAGGATCTGTTCCGGCAATCAATAAAGTACGACGACCTGCATTCTTTACTGTTTGAAGTATATACCCTTGTTCTCCTGGCTTCTCTTTTAGCTTAAGTATACCTTTCTTTTGCCAATCATCCACTAATGGATTATCTAATGTGGTTAATATAAAATCTGATTTTAGATTTGCCGAGGCTGTCCTCTCGATATTCAAAAGTTTACCGGATAGCTGATAATAGTATCTCTGCAGTTCCGATGCTGCATAGTTTTCTAATGAGGTTCCACTACCTATTTGTAAAATCTGTGCTTGAACAGGTAGAACTAAAACAGCTATCAGGCAATATCCTAATAAATATTTCTTCCAATCTTTCATCATCTCTTCAATTTTGTTTCAAGATAAGACTTCAAATCATTGTATTCTCTCCATAAACGCTGGTTTAAAGAGCTTAACACACCTAATTCTCCACGAGAATGAACTCTTTGCATATAAGTCTCAAACATATCTTTCACCGGAGCCGCCATAAGGCTACGATAAGCCTCTTCATATTCTTCGAACGAACTGGCCGCAACGCCCTGTCTGTCATTCTTCTTAAGAATAAATGCAGGCATCATAGCTTTATCAACCTCTCCCAATAGCAATTCAAAACGGAACATTGCAATGAAACGTTGCAAATTATCTCGCTGGCTGCCCTCTGTTTTTTTCAGGACCTGTTCAGCAGTCCGAATCAAACTTTCCCGCAGTTTCACATTTTGATCATCCAATAATCCCCATTCAGGAGTGAAGGCATAAAATTCTGGTGAGGGGACATTCCATTGTATTTGTTTAATATCCATTTGTGCCAACAGAGGAGCCAATAGTTTTGCAGCCTTATTACCCATATCCTCAGTCAGATATTCTTCATATAACTGTTCTACAGTCTTATTGTCTGTCTTATTTGAAGCAAAATGAGCAAATGTTCTAAAATTAAAACGAGGCTCTTCCGTACGCCAGTGAATAGCAATCACCCCATCCAGATTCTGCTTTGCAGCAAGTTTCACATGATCACGCATCATTTCTACACGTGGTTGAAAATGCCAAAGCTGATGATCTCCCTCCAACCAAGGTACTGCCCACACAGTTCTGTTCTTAGCTATATCAGACAAGAATTCAGGCTGTGGACTTTTTCCTAAATCAGGATTTAAACAACTGAATATGATATCCTTTGGCAGAGCTCTGTCCAGTCCTTTCAATAAGGAAGGTAATTGATGACCACCTCCCCATCCTCCAAGAATTACTTTTGCATTCGAACCTTTAGATTTCAAATAGTCCGATGTCAATTTCATATATTCAAGTGCCCAAACTCCGACAAAACGGGCTGCACTATCAGCTGCCTCTTTAAAATAACCTTGTCCGACGTTATATGCTTCAGCAAAAGAAGCATTCTCCAAAGCTTTCTCTATATTCACTCCCATGAATGAGTGTTCATTCAACCATAACCAGACATAATCAATATCAGGATAGGTTTCCAAAACATTATCAAGTGCTGCATAATGTATCTCTATCGCTATCTGACTTTTTGGATTCGGAATCATGTTAGACTCCCCAGGCCAGTAAAAACAGTCGCCCGCTACATTCAAAGAAAAATATTCAGGAGGAATTACTCCAAATTCAAATCCCATTGCCATACGTATACCACGTTCATGGGCCATGCTCAAAACATCACGCATCAATGTCTGCGATTTCTCATAATGCTCTCGTGGAGTAGAAGAAGTTACAGAAGCATCACTACCAAAAGCCTCCGCACCTTCTGGCAAAGAAAATACACGGTCAGTACCGAAAGCATAATCTTTCACTTTCATAGGTAAATACCCCCAACGTGCAGTAAGAGAATTATCAAAACAAGCTTGAGGAAGAATATCCTTATATTCTATCTTGATCATCGGTTCTACATAAGTGGCATAACGTTCTCCACCGCCAGTATAATTATGGAGCCCAATAAAGTTAATTCCATTCCTCTCACACTCATCAAGATATTTCTGATAGTCTTCTATATTCCAAGATGTTGGTCCTGATAAAAAATTATACCAAGGCAGTACCCCCCTTATTTCAAATTGATCCTGTGCAAACAAATAAAAGGGCAAACATAACAAAATCAACAAATACTGAATTCTATAGATCATTTTTATGTTATTTAAGAAAACAAAAGAGAGGTAGAAATGCAAGAGCAGCTACCTCTCTTAACCATATACGATTTTAAGCTATTGCTTATTTTAGTTTTTCGGTACAATTCGGAAATTGTCAAAACAAATATCTGTATCCTCTGCAAAGCTATTTCCCATAACTTGTAATGTGCCAGTATTAGGCACATCCCCTTTCCAAACCTCATTTAGATCAATACTAATCGTCTGCCATTCACCATTTGTTTTAAAAGCGAGTCCAGAAGCAAAAGGTTCCCAATCATAATTAATTTGTTCAAAAAAGAAACGAATCTGTCGCTTACTTAATGCTGTCAAAGTATTTACCTCAAACTTTAACTGATAATTATCTTGATTAGCCTTTACATCATCCCAATAATTAACCCCTATTTGAGCTATTGCAACAGTACCACTCCATTCCCAATCAGCAGCATCTTCTTTAGCAATTTTAAAACGTGAATAATTCCCTGTAATAGGTTCAGGAACCGGTCCATTATTCACATAATTATTTCCTCCCCAACCTGTATATGGGTCATAATCACATAACATATTTCCCCTCTCATAATATCTGCCAGGAACTAATCTCTCGCCAGCTATTGGGCTAACAATTTTTATTTTAGTACCCGCTATAGCATCTTCTGGTAAATTAAAATAAAGAGTATCCTGCACAGCTCGTATAATATCCATCTCTTGATCGCCAAAGAATAATTGTCCACTCTCTGTTGTTATTTCATATAAATCAAAAAAATCACCTACAATTTTCATTGTCCCCCCAGCAGGAGTAAATTCATTATACATACCATCCACTCTCAAATCTGGAATAAAAACAGAAAGAGGAGCTGTAGTAGATTCTGTAGCAGTCGATAATGTAATTAAATTATTAACTTCAACAGGTATTACTCTAGGAATTGGAAACGTTATTTCATTTGCTGTTGTATATGCATTTGACATATCTACTGGAACATCATTTACTAGAATAGATTTAACTCCATCTAATCCTGTCCCTTGAACTATGATATATTGTGCTAAATTCGCGACTTCAAGCCCTTGTTCCCTATCTGTCACAGTTGATATTCTCGTTATACTAAGAGGGGTACAACTATTTTCATTATCCGAGCAGGAAGCAAATATTCCAAGTCCTGCAGTCATCAACATGACTAAAACATATTTTACAGTTTTCATTATTCTTTCATTTTTATTATTCTAAATACTTATTTGCAGTTACCAACCAGGATTGTTAGAATCAATCTTATCATTTGCATTAACTTCACTTGTAGGTAGCGGATAGAGAAGGTTACGTTCTGTACGGCGTTTAGTTACATTATGTTCATCCATATCAATAGCATTCATTACCCCTAAATAAATTCCCCAACGAAATAAATCATAACGTCGATCTGCTTCATAAGCTAATTCACGCGCACGTTCTTCAAGAACTGCCGAACGAAATTCATCTTGATTCATATTAGAAAAAGGAGTTGCATTAGAACGAGTACGTATTCTATTAACTTGTTTGTAAGCTTCTTCAGTAGGACCGCCATTCAGTTCATTTACCGCTTCTGCATATATCAATATAATATCAGGTAAACGGAGTAATGGAAAATGGAAATCAGTCTTCGTTTGCTTCCGGTCTGTTACAAATGTAAATTTTGTCAATTTTGCCAAACTCCATCCTTCACCTTCTTTATAAACTTCCGTTCCATCAAACCTATTTCCCTCACTATCATATACCTCATGGTTTGCAACCTTATTCGCATACCATCGAGGATAATAATTATATACAACTTTACCATTCTCATCCAAGTCAGTAGCAGGATAACGATGAATTACTCCGTCTATAATACGCAAATCCTTCTCTTCAAATAATAAATACCAATGATCTCGCATTCCATACCAATTACCATCTAGCGAACCATCACTTTCCATAATGCCAACATAGTCCTTGCATATTGTATTTCCAAAGTCATCATCACCACTTTTAGCTTGAGCCATCCATATATGCTCTCCCTTATTACGATTAGCAATAGCCCACACATCCATATATTTATCAAATAATGTATATTCCTCTATTACCTCCCATGCTTTATCACGTGCCAATGCATAATATGTATCTGGGTCAAACGTCTCATAACCAACTACCGTTTGTGCAATATGTGTAATGGGCTGAGGTTCTGGGAGATTAGGCGCCCCCCCTTTCACAACTACAGGAACTCCAGACAGTGCACCAGAAGCCATAGTAGCATATACCTTAGCTAATAAAGCCTTAGCAGCGCCACTCGAAGCATGTCCTTCAATAAAAGCACTATTATTTTTAGAATACATACCTTCACCTATTTTTAATAACTCTATAATATGGGTATATACATCAGGAATTGAAGCGCGAGGTTGATTCATATCTTCACCTTCAGATATTGACTTTCTAAAGATAGGAACACCTCCATAGTTTCTTACTAGATTAAAATATGCCCATGCTTTCAAAAAAGAAAGTTGTCCAATAGCATCTGTCTTACTTTCCTGAGAGATATTAGACATTGCCGAAATTTTTGATATCGCAAGATTGGCACGATGAATTAAAGTATAACAACCTTGCCACAGATGATCTTTTCCCCAAAAGCCACTAACATTTCCAGCGCCAACATTTCCAAAAGCCCAAGAAGCGCCAGAAGCATAATCACAATCCATATTTGTTAAGTACAAATAAGATGAAGGAGCAATAAAACTAGAGATAATCGTGTTATAAGTCCCTGTTAATAGTTGAGACTTCGCACTCTCGCTATCTCCCAACTGCTCTGGAGATATAAAATCATACACTTTTTCTTCTAATAAATCATCACAAGAAAGTACTGCAAAAACAGTCCATAATAATAACATAGACTTCAATATAATATTTTTCATAGTTTCTTTAATTAAAAAATTAAATATTAAAATGTGCATTGTACACCAAATGAAAAAGTACGACTACTTGGATAAGAGAACATATCCACACCACGACGAGATGCATCTCCTCCAAAAGAATTCACATCTGGATCAAACCAACTATAATTTGTAATAGTAAATACATTGCTTACCGATGTATAAAAATTAATATATTCAATACCTTTTATTGGTGCATTCCATCTATAGCCTAAATTAATATTCTTCATTCTCAAATAAGATCCATCTTCCACATACCGATCCGATAGTTTCATTGTTCTACCATACCCAGAATACGCTTTGGGCCATTGTGCCAAATCTCGATTCTCTGGCGTCCAACGAGTATCATACATTTCTTGTGGGATGTTACCTATACCACTCATAGTCACCTTTATTAAATTAGCATTAAAGATATCCCCTCCAACGCATCCTTGCAAGAAAAAACTTAATGAAAAATTCTTATAGGAGAAATTGTGAGTCATACCAAATGTAAAATCTGGATTGGCGTCACCTATAATTTGTCTATCAGCGTCTGTTATACCAGGTTTCCCATCAAGATCTTTATATTTCACTTCACCTATCATTGATTTACAAACAGCTTCCGATTCATTGGCATAAAAAGGATCGGCTCTTACCTCTGCTATATTATCATAGAAACCATCCTCAACATAACCAAATATGGTACCGATAGGCATTCCATTACGTTGAATAAAAACTGCATCAGCATCGCTCCATGACTGTGCAAATTGGTCTCCAGGAAGCCCTTCTATCTTATTACGGTTAAAAGATATATTAGCATCAAAATCCCACTTGAATTTTTTTCCACTTATTGGATAGAATTTACCAGTGATTTCCAATCCTTTATTAATAACATCACCAAAATTAGTCGTCATATTAGAAAAGCCCGTACTCTGAGGTATTTGAATATTCTGCAACAAATCTGAGGTTTTCTTATAATATACATCAACAGTAAAATTTACTCTATTCTCGAAAAAGCCCATATCAATACCCGCATTATATTGAGTAGTTGTTTCCCATTTTAAATCTGGATTAGCAGGCCCTCTCCAAGTAAGATTTGCAAAGCCACTCGCTAAAGCTCCATTGATAGGATAATTAGCGACCGTCAAATAATCGCGTGTTGCATATGCACCAATAGCTTGATTGCCAGTCTGACCATAACTTGCGCGTATTTTTAAGTTACTGAAAATATTTAAACTCTTAATAAACTCCTCCTCAGAAGCACGCCACGCTATCGCACCTGATGCAAAATTGGACCATTTATTACCCGGAGCAAACTTACTAGAACCATCTCTACGGAAAGAAGCTGTGAACAAATATTTATTCATTAAACTATAATTAGCACGTCCTAAAAAAGACACTAAAGAAGTCATTCCTCGTCCACTAATTGGCTTATTAGGATTTACTGCTGCACTCATATCAAAATCTTCCGTTATATCTTGCGGAAAACCTTTTGCAGTCATAGCTTTATTCCCATAATCACCTCTTTCATAAGAAAAAGCGATTACAGCATTCAGTGAATGGTTCTTATTAAACTCCTTATTATAAGTAGCCATTGTTTCAAGCACAAGGTTTTTAGCCCAATTATCTGCTTTAGAAGCAAAACCATTATCCGGATCTTTACCTTCTACCGTCTCTCTGTTATAATACACATTACGCTCATTCATATTATAAGAAAAGCCTACATTCTGACGTATTTTTAAATCCTTTATAGGAGTCAGTTCTAAATAAGAAGAAGAGAAAAAAGTATTAGTAGTCAATTCATCTTTTGCTGCACGGGTATAAACATATGGATTAGAAGAGAACCAATTCAACTGTGCATTATCAGTCCCATTATCCAACGCTTCTGTAGCAGGATAAAATAGTGTACCATGCATAATACCATTACTTACAGAATTAGTTTTTGCCAATTTATTAAGTGAATTAGTAAAACTCATATTAGTTCCGATCTCAATCCATTTATGAATTTTCCTTGCAATATTAGCACGAAATGAATATCGTTTATAACCAGAATTTCGTATAGTACCTTCTTGATCAAGAATATTTCCTGATATAGCATAATATCCTTTATCACTTGCACCATTTACGCTCAAATTATATTCTTGTGAAAGAGCAGTTTCAAACACTTGATCTTGCCAATTTGTCCATGCACAAGTACCATTCCGATAATCATCTGGTCCAGGAGCATATTCATACTCGCCTGTACTAGTGTTTAGAAGCTCTTTACCTGGATAAGGCAACGCCTCTCTCGCACCATCATATTCATTAAACATTTCTGTTGCCTCGTTACGATATTTTGCATATGTATACCCATCCAACATATCCATCTTTTTCACTACTTTCGATATGCCAAAATTTGCACTAAAGCTAATGTTTTCTTTTCCTTTAACCCCACGTTTAGTTGTAATTAAAACGACACCATTTGCACCACGAGAACCATAAATAGCAGTAGCAGAAGCATCTTTCAACACCTCCACAGATTCAATATCAGCTGGATTAATAGAAGATAAAGGGTTTGCAGATTGAAGCATACCATCTTCATCCCGACCAGCTCCAGGGGTTCCTCCAGTAGTAAAAGGAATACCATCCACTACATAAAGCGGTTCTGTAGAGGTTGAAAATGAATTAGCTCCACGAATTTGGATACTAATACCAGCTCCCGGAGCACCATCATTTTGATTAACTTGCACACCAGCAATACGTCCTTGTAAACTTTGATTAATACTAACCGGATTTGTTTTCATAAGTTCCTCACTCTTAATACTAGTAACAGAACCTGTCAAATCGCTTTTTTTCATTGTACCATATCCCACTACTACAACCTCATCAAGCAGTTCAGAATCTTCCGTCATCATAACATTCAGCACCTTTTGTCCAGCCTTAATAGTTATCTCTTGTTCTTTATAACCTATACAAGAAAAAACTAAGATATGCTTACCTACAGGAACTTTTACACTATATTCCCCCTTCACATCGGCAATAGAACCAACCCCCGTTCCCTTTACTAGAATATTAGCCCCTATCAGCGGAGAACCATCGCTGACATCAGTAATAGTACCTGTAACAATAGTTTCTTGGGCCATCACATGGCAACTCATTAAGAGCGCCGTTAAAAGCAAAATAATGTTTTTCATATAACACTGATTTAAAATAATAATATTTTCAACACCGCAAATATAGACGCCATAGCCATGACAAACAAATACTATTTTATCATTAGCTAATACTATTCAAACCATCCAATAAACATCTGATTTAAAAGAGGATATCCAACCAAAACTATATACTAAACAACTTAAAGAACCTTTAACCAACATAGTTAAAGTAGGATCAATATTATTTTTGTATAATCTCCCTTTAGAGCTAAAGCAATTATTATAACAAATTATTATAACAAATCATTAAACAATTCCTCTCCTACTAAATGAAGCAACAACTTAATTTGCAAGCCTTATTTTATTTCAAAATCTTTATTCATTCCTTTCGATAATTCTTTCTGACCACCACCTACAAATAAGGAATATTTTCCAGAAAGCATTTTCCATTCTCCATCCTGCCACACAGAAAGCTGACGAGGAGTTATGGTAAAAGTAACCGTCTTACTTTCATTCGGTTTCAAATTAACTCGCGCAAAAGCTATTAGTTTCTTTAATGGGAACGTATAAACCGGAGTTTTCTCACGAGAAACATATACTTGAATGACTTCCTCACCCACTACGTCACTTATATTCTTAACCTTAATAGAACACTGTAAAGTTCCATCTACATGAACTACATCATTACATTGCAAATCCGCATACTCAAAATTTGAATAACTTAAACCATGCCCAAATCCATAAAGAGGTTTACTTGATAGATATTGATAGGTACGCCCTTTCCAAATATCATAATCTAAGATATTTGGTAATTGCTGTTCTGATTCATAAATAGTCATTGGCAACTTTCCAGATGGATTTTCCAAACCAAACAAAATACCAGCCAAAGCTGCCCCCCCCTCTTGTCCCGGATACCAAGCTTGAAGAATTGAGGGAACGTGTTCTGCAGCCCATTGCGAAGTTAAGGGATTCCCTGTTTGAAGTATCAATGCAATACGTGGATTTACTTTATAAATTTCTTTCAACAATAGTTCTTGCGTCATGGGCAAATAAATAGAAGGCAGATCACGATTTTCACGAGCCAATTTTCCATCATTCCCCAAAGCAACTAATACTAAATCAGCTCTAGATACAATTTTTTTCACTTTATCTATCTGATTAATATTTCCAAAATCTGAAACCAATATACAGGTAGCAGCTCCTATTCTATTTATATACTCTATTTTGATCGGTATCTTCTTACCATTTTCCAACAAAACTTCCACTGAATAATATTGTAAACCATGAGCATTCCATTCATCTAAAACCAGACTGCCGTTCAACCAAACACGCACTCCACCATCAGCATATACACCAATAGCATGCTTACCATCTACCGGAGCTTTTAGATACCCACTCCATCTAACAGAGAAATCATTCTTAGTTAAACGTTGATCCGGTGTACCATCTCCCCAATCAAAACCAACAGTTTTATCAATTCTTGAGAATAAAAAAGGGCTATTCAAATCATGTCCGTCTATATAATCTGCCGTAAGCCCATTGTTCACTCCATCAGAAGCCAATAAATAGCTTGAATCAACCGGAGAAACGACGGAAGTACCTTCAATATATGAAATTTCAACCTCTTCACCCACCATTTTCTTAACACCCTGTAACAAAGAAATATTATGAACCGGTTTACCACTATATCCTCCCAAATAGTTATTATCAGCAAATGGTCCTACAATAGCTATAGAACGAACATCTTTTTTATCTATAGGTAGAAAATTATCTTCATTTTTTAAAAGTATAATAGATTTAACCGCTGCCTCATACGCTAATCTTCTAAATTGTTCTCCTGCAAGTAACTTCTTATCATAATGATTATAAGGAACAAGTTCAATGGGATCAAATTCTCCCAATTTAAAACGCATTGTCAACACACGAGTCAGCGCTCTATCAATAGCATACTCTGACACTAGCCCTCGTTGCACTGCCGCCACCAAATTCTCACGATAGGTCCCCCCACATTCCAGATCACAACCACTATTTATACCTAAAGCTGCAGCTTCTTCCAATGAATTAACAATTCGATGCTGCCAGTTCATGACTCCAATAGCACCACAGTCAGATACAACAAAACCATCAAATCCCCATTCTTTTCTCAAAACATCCTCTAATAACCAAGTTGAACCACTCGGAGGAATCCCATTAAAAGCATTATAAGCAGTCATTATAGATTGTACGTTTGCTTCTTTCACGCATGCTTCATAAGCCGGAAAATAATATTCATATAATTGTTTAGTGGGTATCTGTGAGGAACTAGAAAAGCGGTCATTCTCTTGATTATTAGCTACAAAATGTTTAACTGTAGCAACTGTCTTTAAATAATTAGGATGATCTCCCTGCAATCCTTTCACAAAAGCTACTCCTAAACGAGAAGTTAAATAAGGATCTTCACCATAAGTTTCCTCATTTCGCCCCCAACGAGGATCACGAGCCATATTAATAGTAGGAGCCCAATAAGTAAGCCCTTTTCCTATGTCCAGATATTTCAAACGAGCCTCTGTCGAAATAGCAGAGGCTATTCTTTTAACCAACAATGTATCCCAAGTTGAAGCCAAATTAATAGCTTGTGGAAATACAGTTACTTCTCCTGCACGAGCCACACCATGTAAACATTCATTCCAATAATTATAGGAAGGAAGATTCAGACGAGGTATACTATCACTTTCATTCGATAACTGAGCTACTTTCTCTTCAAGTGTCATCTGTCGAATGATATTCTCGATGCGCACTGATATCGGTTGAGATAAATCACCGATAATCCTCTCTTTTACTCCACGCACCTCTATTTTGCCACTTGCATTAAAAGCTGGACAATCATTACATCCACCATTATCTTGAGCTTTCAAAGAAATATTTGCCAGTATAAATACTACAACTAATAAATGCCATCTCGCTTGCATATTTTCAATAGATTAAAATGTCTTTTCCATTGGCAAATATAGCAACTTCCTAACACTTCATTTGATACTATTTTATCCTTTCATTATACATTTTAGCAAACAAAAAAATCAAAGATAAAAGATATATGTTAGAGGCTAATATCGTAGCATTATATCACAATTTTCTTCTTTCTATAATTTTCCCGAAATTCCTTCGGCGAACATCCTTTCTTACGTTTAAATAATCGATTGAAATTAGATAAATTATTAAATCCACAATCATAACATATCTCTGCGATCGTATGTGCAGAGTCCACCAATAAACGAGTAGCAAAGCCAAGACGAATATCAATAATATAATCAGAAAATGTTTTTCCCGTACGTAACCGAAAGAAACGACTGAACGAAACAGATGTCATCCCTACCATGTCTGCTAAAATACTTAAACGAATATCCTCCTGATAGTGATCAGCAATATATTTCTGCACTCTTTGCACACGTCGACTGTCAGAGAAAGTTTCTATTTTAGCAAACGAAGAGCTAGAAAGCACTTCTGCATTATCATACAGAGATAGTTCATAAAGTATTCGAAGAAAATTCATTACCGCATAAAATCCCTGTTCTTCAGAAGCCAACTTATCCAACCAATTATAGACTTTCATAATAGCCTGCATTGGAAAACTAATACCACATTGTGCTTTTTCCAACATCCGGCGAATACTATCAAACTGATTTTTATTAATAAAGTCTTTAAAGAAAAGATCTGAAGAAAACTGAATTGTAATTTCTCGGATATCCCTTGAAGTACATTCATGTTGCTCCCACACATGTTCCAACTCTTTACCTGTAATCAACACTAAATCATAATCCCCGATAACCTCCGCAGAATCACCGACTACCCGACGCACTCCGGAAGCATGTTCCGTAAAAATCAACTCATATTCGGCATGGCAATGAATAGGATAAGTAAATTCGGTTTTACGACGATCTGCAATATAAAAACAATCACGTTCAGACAAAGGGGTTATCTCCCTCATAATGTAGTTTGGGTTTTCCATTTCAATCAGTTAAAAAAGTATCACATGTTGCAAATATAGCCATTATTTTCATTCCAATATTTACAAAATCCATTTTAACTCTTAAATGACTAATTTATTATTGCAAAAAAGCGCAGAGTCTTTTAAAGAATTTACTTACTTTTGCTTTCACTGTTTTTACTACCTTATTATAAAGTTCAACTAAAACCTACAGATATGATCAATCCCATCTATTCTCCAGCCCCTGACAGATACGACAGCAATATGAAGTACCGTCGTTGCGGTAAAAGCGGCATTCTGCTCCCTGAAATATCTTTAGGGCTATGGCACAATTTCGGTGATGTCAATGCATTCTCCAACTCTTTAGCAATGGCACATTACGCATTCGACCGAGGTATTACCCATTTCGACCTTGCCAACAACTATGGTCCTTCCTGCGGTTCGGCAGAAGAAACATTCGGCATGATTATGAAGAAATCATTTATGCCCTACCGGGACGAGTTATTCATTTCCACCAAAGCTGGACATGAAATGTGGGCAGGACCTTACGGTGACTGGGGGTCCCGAAAGTCTTTGATGAGCAGCCTCAACCAAAGCCTGAAGCGAATGAATTTGGATTATGTAGATATCTTCTATACCCATCGCTACGATCCCAATACCCCTCTTGAAGAAACACTTCAAACACTGGTTGATATTGTACGGCAAGGGAAAGCACTCTACATCGGTATCTCCAAATACCCTAAAGACAAAGCAGAATTAGCTTATAAATATCTGGAAGAGAGAGATGTTCACTGTCTCCTCTACCAAGGCAGATACAATCTGTTCAATCGCGAACCGGAGGAAGAAGGCATTCTGCGACAAGCTAAAGAAAACGGTACAGGCTTTATTGCTTTCTCCCCTTTAGCACAGGGATTGCTTACCAACCGCTACCTTAACGGGATCCCTGAAGACTCGCGGATTGCCAAAGGTGGTTTCCTTAAAAAAGAAGCACTGACAGAAGAAATTCTGAGAAAAATCAAGGCACTGAATGAACTTGCTTTTCATCGCGGGCAGACCCTTGCCGAAATGGCGCTTGCATGGGTGCTGAAAGACAACATGGTGACCTCTGTCATTATCGGAGCAAGTTCCGTCGGGCAACTGACAGATAATCTGAAAGCGATAGATAATACGACTTTCTCCGCAGAAGAATTAGAAAGCATCTATCAAATTGTAAAATAGGTATTGATAAGCCTGCATACAATAGGGCGATGATGTATTTACGATACATTTATCACCCTATTCCTTTATTGTTCGCCACATATTTAACATACTTCTTTTTGAACCTTTTATTTTTTATCTTGTTCTTTCTCCAAAAGCCTAAGGTACCAATAGGGCAGGAATTTATATTTAACCTAAACAATTATAGAAGTATGAAGAAATTTATTCCTTTATTATTAGCGGTCTTCGCAATAGCATTTGTTTCTTGCGAAAAAGACCCTGACATGGATAAGCTGGACAGCAAGTATCTGGTTTATACCAATTATGACACGAAAGCAGACTTCAAAGCTTTTGAAACTTACTACTTACCGGACAGCATCCTTGTTATCGGAAACAGTAAAGATGCCGAATACTGGAAAGACGAAAGTGCACAGGAAATCCTCAGCGCATACGTTACTAATATGAACAACCGCGGTTACGTTCGTGTAGACAAACGTGAAACAGCAGATCTCGGCTTGCAGGTCAGCTACGTAAAAAGCACTTACTACTTTACAGACTACGGACGCCCCGAATGGTGGTGGAACTATCCGGGCTATTGGGACGCCCCTTATTGGGGTAACTGGGGTGGCTGGTATTATCCATACGCCGTAAACTATGCTTATAGTACCGGTTCCTTCATCACCGAATTACTGAACCTCAACGCTCCTCAAGGCGAGAAAGAGAAACTTCCTGTCCTGTGGACCAGCTACATGAGCGGACTATTGAGCGGTTCAACGTCCTTCAATACTAAGATGGCGGTAGAGGGCGTAAACCAAGCCTTTACACAATCTGCCTATCTCAACAGGATGAGTGCTCAGCCCAGATAAGTAATAAACTATTCCTATCTTAGAAAGCCATTGTTGAATTTATAAAACAAGAACAAGTATGAAAACATTGAAATATATATCTTTGAGGGCATTTGCTATCGCCGCCCTTGCCCTTGTCTTTGCCATGCCGGCAAAGGCACAAATGACCGATAACGGTTATGCCAACATCGACTGGCAGTTCAACTTTCCTTTAAACAATCACTTTGCCGATAAGGCTAGCGGTTGGGGTATGAACTTTGAAGGCGGTTACTTCCTGACGTCAAACTTTGCTTTAGGAGGTTTCCTTTCTTATCACAGTAATCATGAATATTTTGACCGTCAGACTTTACCGGTTGGTGAAAGCGGCAGTTTGAATACAGACCAACAGCATACCGTATTCCAGTTGCCTTTCGGCCTTGCCACACGTTATGCCTGGAACCGCGGCGGTGCATTCCAACCGTATGTAGGCGTGAAACTCGGTGCACAATATGCCCAGTTGAAATCTACCTTCAACGCATTTGAAGCCAATGAAGATACATGGGGTTTCTATGTATCTCCGGAAATCGGCTTTAATGTTTATCCATGGGCTTATGGTCCGGGCTTGCATTTTGCCGCCTATTATAGTTACGGAACAAACAAAGGTGATCTCTTCACTTATAGCGTAGACGGAATGAACAATGTAGGTTTACGCATTGGTATCGCATTCTAACATACACACCTAAAGCTTAACAGAATAAATTAATTGTTTCAAAAAAGGAGCCGATGCTATTATTACAACATCGGCTCCTACTTCTTTTATTAAGATATGATGACCTTACTTCAACACCGCCTGATACATCGCTTCTTGTATTTTTCCTCGGATATCCAGCTTTAGCAACTTCGAATTCCACACATTCGGATAAATGCGATTACTAAGGAATACATAAACCAAACCATTATCAGGATCCACCCATGCACAGGTACCGGTAAAACCTGTATGTCCGTACACCGATACCGGAGCAGAAGGAGCACAGGGGCTTTTCAGCGGATTCTGCACATCCGGTTTATCGAATCCTAAGCCACGACGACTGTTTTTAGCGACCGTAGTAGTGAAAACCTTACAAGTTTCCTTACTCAAATAACGTTTTCCATTCAATTCACCATTATTCAGCAACATCTGATAAATCTGCGCCACTTCCTCTGCCGTAGAAAATAATCCCGCATTACCCGATACACCACCCTGAAAAGCAGCAGACTCATCGTGTACAAACCCTTGTAGAGTAGTTTTCCTTAAGAAGGGATCAACAGAAGAGGGGACAATATCCTCTTTGGAAAAAAAATCCAACGGTAGGTATCCGGTACGCTTCAACCCCATTGGCGCATAAAACTCCTGTTTCAGAAATTCGTCCATAGGTATTCCTGCTCGTATCTCAACCAGTTGTTGCAAAAGGATAAAACCAACACAACTGTAACGGTACCGTTTGTCTTTTAAAGGAGTATCAACAATTTTTTGAAGATATTCCTTTTTGAAAGACTCGTTCAACCAAAGGCTGTCGCAAACCTGCAAAGTGCATTCGTCAGTACGCACTTTCGAAGTCAGCCCCTGACGGAAATGGAACTTAGGGTTAGCCCATGTCTGCTGTCCAATGCGAACGGAGTGTTGTTTGTCCGGCCGAGACTTAAATAAAGTACCGTTATAACTATCCTTGTCAATGGCGTCCTGATAGAACAACAAAGTAGAAGGCAATCCTGACTGATGGAACAGCAATTCCCTGACAGTGATATTACTCTTATCCGTATCTTTCAGGTAAGGAAGATAATCAGACACACGATCTGTCAAGTTCAAGCGTCCCTTGTCATAAAGCTTCATTACAGCCAATAAAGTAGCCGTCGTTTTGGTTAAAGAAGCAACATCATACACAGAAGTCGGTGTCACCGGAAATACATCCTTGTTCCGGGCTGTATTCCATGTATAAGTTCCAAAGGCTTTATTGTACATTTCTTTCCCGTCTTTCAAAATAACAACCTGACATCCAGGATAAGCACCTTCCCGTATGCCTTCCCAAGCAATCGTATCAATCCGCGCCAATAAGCGGGAGTCCATTCCATGCTCTTCGGGAACAAAGTGAGGCTCTGTCTGAGAACAGATATTCGTCCCAACTCCAGCAGTAAACAAACTACCGATACTTGCCGACAGTCTGCCGTCCGCCGTAGCATCCGCATAGAGAACCTTAGCAACCTGCCGCTGCACTTCATCATCAGAAGAATGTGCCAAAACCACCGCTTTGGAAGCAGATATGCCCTGATGTATTTGCAACAACTGCTTACCGGGAATGAAAAAGACATATACTACCGGAGTATCCGGTGTAAACTCCGCAAAGAAAGACTGATAAGCCGCCAAGCGTTGCTCAGTCACGCATACTAAAATACGTTTATACTTCGACAATTTATCCCTTAAAGCCTTGCGCCCGGCACCTGACAAATCTTTCTCCAACCGGAACTCTACCGGATGCGTATATTCAGAAAGCTGTTTGATAAAAGGCTGTATCTCCGCAGCCGTACCGACGTTCAACACAGCAACATCCTTAATATCCGGATCCAGTGGCAATACCTCCGTCGGATTACTCAGTACGGTAATAGCCGCCGCATTCAAACGGCGAATCAAATCGCGCGTATAAGGTGTATTAATCCGCATATCCAGACCTGAGAGACGGACCATTGGCTTCTTATTCAGTCCCAAAGCGTATTTATAAGTCAGCACTTTGCGACACTTCTCTTCTATTGCCTGTTCTGACAGTTCACCACGTTTTACGGCAGCCAACACAGCAGCTACTTCTTCTTTGATACGCCGGGGAACAAGTAACAAATCATGCCCAGCTTTCAGCGCTTTCAAACAGAGTGATCCATTATTCGAAACCCCTTTCATTGCCAGAGCATCCGTAAAGACAAGCCCTCGGAACTTTAATTCGCGCATCAGCAAATCATAAACCACTTTACGGGAAAGCGAAGAAGGTAATCCGGGCTCCTTCTCGAAAGCCGGAACTTCCAAATGTCCCACCATAATGCCGCCTAACCCTTCCTCAATCACTTTCTTAAAAGGATACAGCTCCACGCTATCCAAACGCTCGCGTGTGAAAGTCAGGACAGGAAGCGCCTTATGCGAATCTACATCCGTATCTCCATGACCGGGAAAATGTTTGGCTACCGACAGTACTCCCCCGTCCTCCAGCCCTCTGGCATAAGCGATAACCTTATTAGCTACGTTTACCGGATCTTCACCGAAAGAGCGGGTGTTGATAACCGGATTTTTCGGATTGATATTGACATCTGCCACAGGAGCAAAATTTACCTGTACGCCGAGTTCCTTGCACTGCCTTGCCATTTCACACCCATATTCATAAAGCAAGCTATCATTCTGTATACACCCCAGTACCATATTCTTCGGAAAAGCGGGAGTATCCCTCAGACGCATGGAAAGCCCCCACTCTCCGTCAAATGTTATCAGTAAAGGAATATCTGCCATACGTTGCGCCTCATTTGTCAACACAACCTGGTTTTGCATCAAGCCACCCGAAAACAGCAGGCCTCCAACTTTATAGTCTTCAATAACCTTACGCAACAATTCCCTGTTACTTTTATCCTGATGAGGCGCAATTGTATAAATAAAAAGCTGTCCTACACGTTCTTTCAGACTTAGCCTATCTAACACAGAGTCTACCCACAGCCTGCATTGCATGTCATCCTGCACCGGACGTACCAACAAAGGCTCTACGGGTTCTACAACTACCTGTGCCACCGGACAGCGTTTTGCATCCGAAGCAAAACGTCCGCAAAATCCCATTATAATCAGAACAAACAGTAACAGCCTTTTCATCTACTCCTCCTCAGATAATGTCAAATCCAATTCTCCAACAAAAATACCATTCTTACCCGTATGCAATACCGGAATACTTTTGCCCTCGGCATTCAGGAAAAAAGCAGGCTTCTCCATAAAGGTATGAGAATGCCCACCCAAAATGACATCAATGCCTTTGGTTTCCGCCGCCAGTTTCTCGTCGCAAACCCCATTCTTAATACGAAAACCGAGGTGGGAAAGACAAACAACGACATCACACCCCTCTTTTGTCCGTAAACGATCGGCAATTTTCTGTGCCACAGCAATTGGGTCATTATACACAATACCTTCACATTTATCAGCCTGTACCAACCCCTCCATTTTAGGGCTCAAACCAAACACACCGATTTTCATTCCATTGCGATTCAGCACAACATAAGGTTTCACCAGACCCTCAAGGACAGTCCCGGTAACATCATAATTGGCACACACCACCGGAAAATCGGCCATACGAAACAAACGTGCCATGTTGTCCAGACCGAAATCAAATTCATGATTACCGATAGTCATGGCATCATAGCCCATAAGATTCATCATTTTAACTTCCACCTCACCCTGAAAAAGATTGTAATAAGGAGTACCTTGTGAAATGTCACCGCAATCAAAAAGCAGTACATCAGGATGTTTGGCACGATAATCTTTCAAAAAAGTGGCACGACGTACCACACCGCCCATACCGGCATACTGGTCGGCTGCATGCGAGTCAATTGGTTCAATACGACTATGAGTGTCACTGGTATGCAGGATCGTCAGTTGCTTAGTCCGCTGCGCCGATGCTGCCAACGATACGCAAAGTATCAGCAAGCAATATATAGATATACGTTTCATCGATTTCTCATTTTTTAGTTTTCAAACTTTAATCTTCCACTGTGATCCTTCCCTCCATGCGAGAAGTAATCTTCTTCCCTGCTGCCGTCTGCCGCTCTACATAGTCCATGAATAGAGAACGTAGAGTCGCACCTTGAGGACATTCTCTTTTCTCTGCCCGGATCAGGGCAGTCATACCATCGTTGCCGTCGGCCAGATAGTCGATAGTAGCAACTGTATACATTCTATCTTCAACAACCGGCTTACCGGCTACTGTGGCCCGCAGCAATTTGCCATCTTTAGTAATATGCAACTGCACTCCACTGACCCCTTCGCCGCCGCACGCCGCTATATTCTCAAATAAATGATTCAGATCAGTTCCTTTCAAAGTCACTACACAAAGTGAGTTCTCAAACGGTAATATTTCATAGATGTTACCACAAGTAACAGGCCCTTCCGTAAGCACATTACGCAATCCTCCTATATTCACAAGACCCATATCGGCAGGTTTTCCAAGCACTTGCACCGCCGCCCCGCGCAGCACGTCGGCCACAAGGTTGGAAAGAAGGCTTTCTGGAATACCCCTATCCATGGACATCTCTGCAGTACCTACCACCCGGTACATCATGCTGTCTATCTTTGCTTTATAAGGAGCGAGCAACGCCACAGCTTCCGCGTCAGGATTGACATCATACACAGAGTCTATCGGCTGCATACGCCCTTCCACCTTCGTTACATCGTAAACAGAATGGCAAGATGCCAACGAAAACGCCACTGCCAATGCTGCTCCGGAAACGAATTTAAAATAACTATTTTTCATATTTATCCATTTTAAATTGCTACAAATATAAAAAGAAAAACTCACATCTCTTTGTCAATCAAAAGAAAAACTCTACCTTTGCACCGCTTTCGCGCAATCGCTGTCAGGACATAGAGTGAGAAGCCTGGTATGTTGCGTTGTAACGATCAAACAATTTAATAATAAGAACAATGGATTTAATTAAAATTGCAGAAGAAGCATTTGCTACCGGCAAACAACACCCGAGCTTCAAAGCAGGTGACACTGTTACAGTAGCATATCGTATCGTCGAAGGTAACAAAGAGCGCGTACAGTTGTATCGTGGCGTTGTTATCAAGATTGCCGGACATGGAGACAAAAAGCGTTTCACTGTACGCAAAATGTCTGGTACTATTGGTGTAGAACGTATTTTCCCGATTGAGTCACCGGCTATCGACAGCATCGAAGTGAACAAAGTGGGTAAAGTTCGTCGTGCTAAATTGTACTATCTGCGTGCTCTTACCGGTAAGAAAGCAAGAATTAAAGAAAAAAGAGTTAACGGTTAATCCCCAACTCCTATTTCTAAATAAAAAAAGGAAACCATTAAACGGTTTCCTTTTTTTATGTTCAGGTCTCTGCCGAAGAAAGATTCTCAAGTCCATACAGCTACACAAATTCCATCTTTATCCAGCATAAAAATATCCTCGCGCAAAAAAACTGCACGAGGATATTCCTATTTGTTTTCATCCGAGGGATCACTCAAGCCCTTTCAGTTCCCAACCCAATGCACTGGCTCCCAGCACAGCAGCATCAGAATCTTTCAATTCAGATACCATAAGTTTTGTCTTACCCTTATAAATAGTCAGGATATTATCATCGATAGCTTTTTGGATAGGTTTGAGGATATAATCACCGGACTTAGCCAGTCCACCGAACAGAATAATTGCCTCAGGGCTGGAGAAAGCGATAAAATCTGCAAGCGCCTCACCTAAAATGGTACCGGTGAAGTCAAAAATATCCTGCGCCAGTTTATCACCTTGTACGGCTGCATCATATACATCCTTAGATGTGATCTCTTCTGCCGGAATAGAGCGCAACAAACTCGGTTCGGTACGTGCAGTAAGGAACTCACGTGCAGTGCGTGCCACACCGGTAGCCGAGCAATAGGTTTCCAAACAACCATGACGCCCACATCCGCAAATACGACCATTCTCACGACGTATAATAGTATGTCCCAACTCGCCGGCAAAACCATCATGTCCATATACCATTTGTCCGTTAATAACAATGCCGCTACCTACACCTGTGCCCAAAGTAATCATAATGAAATCCTTCATGCCACGTGCGGCACCATAAGTCATTTCACCGATAGCAGCGGCGTTAGCGTCATTGGTCAGTGCGGTAGGAATACCCAAACGCTCTTCAAACATAGCAGCCAGAGGGATTACTCCTTTCCAGGGAAGGTTAGGAGCAAATTCTATCGTACCGTTATAATAGTTACCGTTAGGAGCACCTACGCCGATACCTTTTATCTTATCAACGCCACCATTTGCCACAATCAACGGAAGGAGTTTTTTGCATACTTCATCCACGTAATTTTCTGCCTGTTCATAAGCTCCCGTCTTAATTGAGTCAGTGGCAATAATAGTGCCACGCGCATCTACGATGCCAAAGACGGTGTTCGTCCCGCCTATGTCAATCCCCACTACATAGGGTTTTTCCATGCTTGAATTCATGATATTTACTTTTTTTGTTTAAAGGGTTAGTTATAACATTATATGGTACAAATTACACAAAGAAAAACGACACTGCAAAATCTTTTTTTAAAAAACTTTGCTCCATTTGCAACTTTTCGTACCATTGTTGCGTCTAATAGTCAAAATTAATAAGAACAAAGCAATAAACAGAAAAATCGTGATACAACTAAAAGACATTAACAAAACCTATAATAACGGAGCTCCATTACACGTTCTTAAAGGCATCAACCTTGACATTCAAAAAGGAGAGTTCGTATCCATTATGGGAGCGTCCGGTTCCGGAAAATCCACTTTACTTAACATATTAGGTATCCTGGATAGTTATGATACCGGAGAATATTACTTGAACGGCACACTTATCAAGAACCTGAGTGAAACCAAAGCAGCCGAGTACCGTAACCGTATGATTGGCTTTATCTTTCAGTCATTCAATCTGATCTCTTTCAAGAATGCGGTAGAAAATGTTGCTCTCCCACTCTTTTATCAGGGAGTAGGACGCCGGAAACGTAATGCTATGGCCTTGGAATATCTGGAACGTCTGGGGCTGAAAGAGTGGGCACATCACATGCCCAACGAGATGTCCGGCGGACAGAGACAGCGCGCATGGATCGCCATGACACTTGCGCAGGAGACGGAAATGATCTTGCTTGATGAGCCGACGACATATCTGGATATGGCATATCAGCTGGACGTGCTGCAGCTTTTAGAGCGCATGAACCGGGAAAAACAGCTTACGATCGTGATGGTGCTGCATGACTTAAACGAAGCCTGCCGCTTTGCAGATCACATTATTGGACTGAAAAATGGCAAGGTTGTCTGTGAGGGAAGACCGGCAGATGTGATCACGAGGGAAAATATCCGGGAAATTTATGGGATTGATGCAAAACTGGTGATGAGTGATGGAGGATACCCGATCTGTATGGAATTTGACAGAGTTATAAAAACTTTATGATTTGTTCGATTTACAACCGTAATTGACTATGATAATTTAATATTAAGGCTCTTTGGTGGGGAAAATGCGCCGGAGAGTCTTTTCTTTTGTACGATTCCCGCCATCCGAAAAAATAGATGGTTTTGATGACAGATATCTGTCCGTAAAAACAGGTTTATCTGTGAAATATATCATCTATTAATCAGAGAAGGATTGGGGGAAATATCTATGAAATCAGGAAAAAAAGTCATCCGGGTGGCATTAGCCATCCTCTGCATGGTTTCCATGCTTTTTATTTCAGAGTATCAGAAAGTAGAAGTATATGCAGCCTCAGGATATGGGTTCATTTTCTTAAGTGCATATGAAAAAACATTAAAAACAGGGGACACTTATTGTCTGTCTGTGGTTTCATCCGGCAGTAAAAAACCGACATTTACATCCAGTGATTCAAAGGTCGCATCGGTTAATACCTACGGAAAAATCACCGCAAAAAAGGCGGGAAGTGCGACGATTACGGCAAAAACAAAAAATGCGGAGGCAAGCTGTAAGGTTACTGTCACAAAGACAAAAGTTACCTTAAATAAGACCAGCCTGATATTGGAAAATGGGGAAAGTGCAGTGCTTACGGCAGCCTCATCCACCGGGCATAAGGTGACGTGGAAGTCGGCAAAGACAAGCATTGCATCGGTAAGTGAAAATGGAAAAGTAACAGCAAAGAAGCCGGGAACAACTACGGTTACTGCAAAGGTTGACGGTACATCTGTGAATTGTAAAGTGACGGTAAAAAGTCCGACAGTCCGCCTGATGCCGTCTAAAATCTCGTTATACAGACGGGAAAAGTATAAACTTAAGGTATCTTCCACATCAAAAACAACACCAGTGTGGAAAACCAACAAAAAAAGTGTGGCGACTGTGGATGAAACAGGAAAAGTAACCGCGGTCAAACATGGAACGGCAGTCATTACTGTAACCGTAGATGGAGTCAGCAAAAATTGTGAAGTGACGGTCAGATCTCCAAAGATTACATTTGAGCAGACGACGATTACACTTCATCCGGGGGAACGTGCAAGAGTAAATGCGACGGTATCTTCCGGCAATCAGCCGGCGTATTCCTGCTCTAACTCCAATGTGGTGTCGGTAGATGCAAACGGGGTTATCACTGCGAAAGCAGCTGGCAGGTCTTATGTCTACGCCAGTGAGGATGGAACAAAGGAACGCATGACGGTGTATGTGAAAGAGAAGGAATAAAAGGTGCAGGGATTGTTGTATAGACAAAAACTGGAATAGGAACAAAAGCACAAAGTCAGGCATGGCATCAGATTGTGAAAGAAAATTGCTGCTGTTTACACAATAGGTGTGAACAACAGCAGGAAACAGATGGTGGGAAGTACAAAAGATAAATGGAAGTTGCATGTTTACACCAAAAATAAAATCCGCTAAAATATAGAAAATTACAGAATGCAGATACAATTCACAACAATAGAATGTTCGCAAAGCGCAGGCTATTATTTTTTATATCGGAGAAAGGCGGTAGTGAGGATGGAGGATATGACAGAAAAAGAACTGATCACGGTTTTAATTGATAAATATACAGATTTACAGCGCATCAAACGTGCAAACAATGGGGTGGAAAATCAGGAGCTGGAGTATCAGATCAAAGTGACGATTGCAAAGCTGGCATCTCTTGGAGTGTCCGTGGAGGATATTACGTTATGACAGAAAAAGAATGGCGCATGTTCAATGACATTCTTCTGGAAATCTATTATGCCGGAAGCCTGGGGACGTTTGGAGAAAGATGTTTAAAACTGATCCGTATATTGATTCCATATACGCAGGGTTATTTTTTAGTGATAGATGAAGACGGCAGGTTAGACGTGGCGCATTCGGTATTTGAAAATGTGGATCCTGTCATGAAACGGAAATACTTAGATACTTATTTTGCAAAAGACTATCTGATGCAGATGTGCAATTTTACAAAATCAATGGCATACCGCGATACCGATCTTTTAACGGATGAGAAACGAAGAGCATCGGTGATTTACCGTGAGTATTTTAAACCCCAGAAATTAGATATGGGATGCGGGCTTATCATTATGAAAGAGGGAAAGACACGGGTATTTTTGAATCTGCTGCGGAAGCGTGGAGAACCGGACGTTACAGGGCATGAGATGGAAATTTTGCAGACATTTCTGCCTCATTTTGAAAAAAATGTTTTTGCCTATGTAAACCATTATGTTTCGGGTGCGGCTGATTATTTTGATGGCATCGAGCCGCTGCCGGAAGAATATCAGATGGTAAAAAGACGGTACAGCGGTTTCTTTGGGACGGATCTGGAGATTTTGTTAAAAGGACTTGGAATTGAGCATATCTATGGGGTTGGTTTGCTGACGGATGTCTGTGTACATTATACCTGTGCGGATGCACATCAGCATGATTATCATATTCATGTGGTACGTGAAGCAGTGGGAGGATCGTCTCTTGTGGCGCATGAGGCAGCCCTCGCAGCAATCGAATATTTACAGCATGGAGCAGTGATCAGTGAGAAAGAGGTGTGTGAATGATGAAGAAAAAATAATTGTGATGGTATTTGTTTTGACGATGGCGTCAAATCCGTTTGTGGGATTGGCGCCATTTTATGTTGCGATGGATAAAGGATTTTTCAAGGACTGTGGACTTGATTTTTCCATGGTGGATTTTGATGATTCGAGTGCATCCTGCTCGGCACTGTTAGCAGGAAAAGTTGATCTTGCGTATACAACTTTGGATGCAGCGATCATTGCAGAGAGTCAGTATGATGAAGATATGATGGATGTAACGGCAATTGTGGATGAATCTGCCGGAGCTGACGGAATCCTTGTCAAAAATGATATTAACAGTATTGCAGATCTGAAGGGAAAGAAAGTCGGCGTGTCTATCAACCAGACGTCACATTATCTGCTGATGCAGGCACTTGAGACAGCAGGACTTACGGATGCGGATGTAGATCTTGTTAATATGACTTCCTCTGATGCCGGAGTATCCTTTATCAGTGGTGATCTGGATGCGGCAGTTACATGGGAGCCATATCTTAGCAATGCGGTAGAGCAGGGAGTAGGAAAACTGATCTTTTCAAGTAAAGATGCACCGGGCTCCATCGTGGATGTATTAGCCGTAGGTACGGATCATAAGGACGCAGAATGGCTTGCGCAGATAGATGAAGCATATAGGAAAGGACTTGATTACTTAAATGATGCCGGCACACATGACGAGGCGGTAGAGATCGTGGCAAAACATCTTGAAGTGAGTGCAGATGAGGCAGATTCTATGATCTCCACAATAAAACTTTATTCACCGGAGGATTCATCTGCGGAATTAAAAGATGAAGGTCTTGTATATCAGGCAGTCGGGAAGATTTCCGGTTTCTATTTTGATAAAGGAATTATTGAGAAGCCAGTGGAACCGTCACAATTACTGGCAGAAGAATAATAGCAGGATCCGGCTGCTTTTAACGGATATTGTCGTATGATTTTTCCTGTGATAGAATTGGGGAAAATACGAGTTGGAATGAGCAGATATGGAAAACACATTAAAAGAAACAGAATGGCTGACCATCAATAAAGTGTTGCTGGAAATGTATGATATTACCGATATTGATCAATTTACGGAACGGGTGTTAAAAACTTACCGTATGTTGATCCCATATACGAAAGGATATTTCATTGTTTTTAATGAAGCAGGCGGCATTGAAAGCGAAAAATCGTCCTTTATTGAGATGGAGCCGGGAGTCTATGAAGAATATCTGGATTCTTATTATGAAAAAGACTACATGAAATATACATTTGAATTGTCTGAGCATACGATCACTTACCGTGATACCGATATTATGGAGGAGTCACTGCGGCAGAAAACAGAGTTTTATCAGGGATTTTTAAAACCGAATCATATCCCGTTTGGCGCGGGGATACTGCTTCGCAGATATGGAAAACCGATTGGTATTGTTAATTTTTTCCGAAGTGAACTTCTTGGGGATTTTTCGGACAAAGATATGTTTATCTTAGAAGTGCTAAAGGGGCACCTTTCCCATAAATTGGCAGGACTACTCAATGGAACAAAGCAGGCGGCAGGCAACAGGAATAAGATGCTTGCACATCTTGCGGCAGAATTTGAACTGTCAGAGCGGGAAAAAGAAGCACTGACCTGTATGGACGGGGGAATGACAAATGCCCAGATCGCAGAGAATATGGGAATCAGTCTTTCTACGGTAAAAAAACATGTTTACCATATTTTTGAAAAAGTAGGGGTAGACACCAGAGCGCAGCTTCGTAATGTTTTAGAGACATATAACTCTACAAAGTTCTAAAAAAGTTCTAATTATACAGAAAAAAATGCATACAAAGTTCAATTGTCACATTATTTTTCCGATGCTACAATCAGTGCATAAGAAAACAGAAAGAGGAAATGCAAAGGTGCATAAAAAGCAGCCTTTGCGTTTCTTCTTTTTTTGTACCCAAAATAAGCGTTTGATCAGCAGATTCAAAGAAAGGTGGAAATTATTATGAAGAAAATCTGGAGCAAGACATTAAGACCGGGAGAAAAATGGTCAGGAAATATTGGACGTGGAAAATATATTCATTTCAAGGCGCTCGGCGATGACGCAAATGTTTCCATGTTGATGTACAACATGTTAGATACTTCGGAGCGCTATAACATGCCGGATACGTTAAAAGCACAGTTTATTTCCTCCCTGACAAAAGGAAATGTGCTGATGAGCGATAACGGACGTGTGTTGGCCAGTATCGTGGAGGACAGCCTTGGATGGCATGATACGATCTCAGGATATACGACAAGGCTTCTTACCGATGAAAAATACGGAAAGACAACTTACCAGGAGATGAGAAATGACTGGTACCGCTGCGGTGAGGAGAACTTCAAAATGGAGCTGGTGCGCAACAATATGAGCGCGAGAGATTTAGTCCCGTGCGTGAACCTTTTCTCAAAAGTTTACATTGAGGAAGATGGCAGCATGCATTTTGAGGAAGGCCACTGTAAAGAGGGAGCAACCGTAACACTCCGCACGGAAATGGATATGATCTTTATCGTATCAAATACACCAAACCCGTTAGATCCGGCAAAAGAATTTCCTTCGGTTCCGGTTTCCATCGAAGTATATGATGCACCGGAAGTTGATCTGACCGATGAATGTGTCAACTATCGCCCGGAGAACTACAGAGCATTTGAAAATACATGGGAATATTACAACCTGCTGGGACGTTAAAAGGCAGAACGGAGCCAAATCAGTAAACAATCAGGCAGAGAAAATTGTTGTAGAAAACGGAGGTTAAGAGATATGTACGGATTTATAGAGAAAACAAGTGATTTAAAAGAAGAAAATGCAATTTATAACGAAGTCGTGGAAGCCGGGAAAGGCTGGATGCATGAACTGCTTCCGGGACAGTCCTTAAGAATTGTAGACATGGAAGGAAATCAGGCAGTCGATACCACATTTTATGACATGACCAACCCGGAGGATCATTACGGAGCAATCCCAACGATCGTGATGCAGAAAAATATCTATCTGACTACAGGTACGATCCTAAGAACTGAGTCAGGAAAGCCGTTGTTAGAGATCACGGCAGATCTAACCGGACGTCATGACACGATCGGCGGTGCATGTTCCGCACAGAGCAATACCGTAAGATATGCAAGAGAAAAAATTTACATGCACAATTGCAGAGACAGCTTCATGTTACAGCTTGCAGATGATACGCATGGTTTCATGAAACGTGACCTTGCCCCAAACATTAACTTTTTCATGAATGTTCCGGTGTCAAAGGATGGCGGTTCAAAATTCGATGATGGTGTTTCTGCACCGGGCAAATATGTGGAGATGAAGGCGTTAGAACATACGATGGTGTTAGTCAGCAACTGTCCGCAGCTCAACAATCCATGTAATGCATACAACCCGACCCCGATCAGGATGCTGATCTGGGACGCAGAGTAAAAATGTGAAAAAAGTTTGGAGGATTCCCTATGTTTGATAAAGTACTGATAGCAAATCGTGGAGCAATCGCAGTTCGAATTGAACGTACCTTAAAGAAAATGGGAATCGGCAGTGTTGCTGTATATTCGAAGGCGGATCAGGATAGTTTACATGTGGAACGTGCAGACGAGGCAGTATACATTGGCGATGGTACGGCAAAAGAGACATACCTCGATACAAAAAAGATCATAAAGGCTGCACTGGATACCGGTGCAAAAGCCATCCATCCGGGATACGGATTTTTGAGTGAGAATACAGATTTTGCGAAAGAATGTGAGGAGAACGGCATTAAGTTCATTGGACCGGATTCTGAACAGATCAAGTTATTCGGTTTGAAACATTCCGCAAGAGCACTTGCAGAGAAGGCAGATGTTCCACTGTTACCTGGAACCGGACTTTTGTCCGGAGTGGAAGAAGCAGTTACAGAGGCAGAAAAAATCGGATATCCGGTTATCTTAAAGAGCACCGCAGGCGGCGGTGGAATCGGAATGAGGATCTGTAACTCCACCGAAGAATTACGGCAGGCTTATGATGCAGTTTGTCATCTTGCTGCAGCGAACTTTAACGATGCCGGCGTATTTCTTGAAAAATATGTAACACGTTCCCGCCATGTGGAAGTGCAGATTTTCGGCAACGAATACGGTGAGACAACAGCACTGGCAGAGAGAGACTGTTCGGTACAGAGAAGGAACCAGAAAGTAGTTGAGGAAAGCCCGGCACCAAACCTTTCGGATGAAGTCAGGGAAAAAATGTATGCGGCAGCAGAGCGGCTTGCAAAGGAGGCTTCTTACAGAAGTGCCGGAACAGTTGAGTTTTTATATGATGACCAGACAGAAGGGTTTTATTTCCTTGAGGTAAATACAAGACTTCAGGTAGAACATGGTATCACAGAGGAGGTACTTGGGATCGACCTTGTGGAGTGGATGGTCAAAGAGGCTGCCGGTGAGTTAAAAAATATAAAATCACTGGTACATAAGCCGCAGGGACATGCGATCGAGGTTCGTGTCTATGCTGAGGACTGCATTAACGGATTCCGCCCTGGCACAGGAAAGATCGATGCGGTTACATTTTCACCGGAAGCGCGTGTGGAGACCTGGATCCAGAAAGGTGTGGAGGTAACATCCCTTTATGATCCGATGCTTGCAAAACTGATCGTACATGGAAGTGACCGTGCCGATGCGATCGCAAAGATGGAACGTGTACTTAAAGATTCAAGAGTGTACGGAATTACCTCAAATATGCAGTATTTAGCAGCACTGTTAAAAACAGAAACCTATCAGACCGGTGCATTATTTACCGGAATGTTAAAAGATTTTATGCCACAGGAGCATGCAATCGAAGTACTTGACGGCGGAGTACAGACAACGGTTCAGGATTATCCGGGCATGATCGGTTACTGGTTTGTAGGAGTTCCACCTTGTGGCCCAATGGATGCTTATAACTTCCGAATTGGAAACAGCATTCTTGGCAATGATGAGAGTGCACCGGGATTAGAGCTGACATTAAGAGGCGGCAGTTACCGTTTCCGTACAACCGTAAGTTTCTGTATCACAGGTGCAGATATGAAGGCAACCTTAGATGGAGTGGAGATCCCGATGTATCAGGTGGTACATGCATCCGCCATGCAGGTGTTGAAATTTACAGACTGTAAAGTCGGAATGAGAACCTATCTCTTAGTGGCAGGCGGATTTGATATGCCAAAGATCATGGGCAGCAGTTCTACCTTTATTGATGGAAAATTCGGCGGACACAACGGACGTACCTTACGCACCGGAGATGTGCTTCGTTTACAGGAAAAATGTGTGATCGATTCGATCGATTCCATGCCGGAAAAATATCGTCCAAAACTGACGAATGAGTGGACGATCGGTGTGATCCCGGGACCACAGCCGACACCGGAATATTTGAAACCGGAATACTTAAAGACCTTAACAGAATCTGAGTATGAGGTAAACTTTAACAGCGCGAGAACCGGTATCCGTTTAAATGGCCCGATCCCTCAGTGGGTACGGGAGGATGGCGGCGAGGCAGGACTTCATCCGTCAAACATTCACGACAATGCCTATGCGGTAGGTACCCTGGATCTGACCGGTGACCAGTCCATTTTACTTGGACCGGACGGTCCGAGCCTTGGCGGATTTGTATGTTCCGTGACAACGGCAAAAGGCGAGATGTGGAAATTAGGACAGCTTCATCCGGGCGATAAAGTTCACTTCAGGCTTCTTGATTTAGATCAGGCAAAGGAAATCCGGGAAGCGGAGGAAGCAAATCTTCGTCATGAATATCAAGAAGTTGTACTGCCGGAGCAAAAAGATCTTGATTATCATTACGCGATCCTCGCAGAGGAAACGTCAGCGGGAACAAAGATCGTTGTAAGACTTGATGGTGAAGATAATATTCTGGTGGAATACGGAGAGATGGAACTCGATATTGCGATCCGTTTCCGTGTTCACGTTCTAATGCAGGAGTTAAAGAAAAAAGATCTGCCGGTCATTGACCTGACACCGGGCATCCGTTCCTTACAGATACATTTTGATATCGAAAAGATTTCCCTTAAGGAAATGCTTGCAGCGGTACTTGAAACCAACCGCACATTACCGGAACTTTCCGATGTAACGGTTCCGTCAAGAATCATCTGGCTTCCGTTATCCTGGGATGATCCGCAGACACAGCTTGCAGCGAAGCGTTATCAGCAGACGGTAAGACCAAACGCACCATGGTGTCCGAGCAACCCGGAATTTATCCGCAGGATCAACGGCTTAGACAGCATAGAGGATGTAAAGAAGATTGTATTTGATGCGGATTATCTGGTACTTGGACTTGGCGATGTTTATCTTGGAGCTCCGGTTGCAACACCCGTTGATCCGAGACACCGTATGGTAACGACCAAATACAACCCGGCAAGACCATGGACACCGGAAAATGCAGTTGGAATCGGCGGCGCATACCTGTGTGTATATGGTATGGAGGGTCCTGGCGGTTATCAGTTTGTCGGACGTACCATTCAGATGTGGAATCCGTTAAAAGAGACAGAATATTTCAAACATGGAAAACCATGGCTGTTGGATTTCTTTGATCAGATCCGTTTCTATCCGGTCAGCGCAGAGGAAATCTTAAAAGACAGAGAAGATTTTCTTCGTGGCAGGGTCAAGATTAAGATAGAAGAGACAAGCTTCAACCTTGGAAAATATGAGCAGTTCTTAAAGGAACATGAAGATACGATCCGGGTATTTAAAGATCATCAGGAAGCATCTTTTGAGGCAGAGCGGAAGATGTGGAAAGAAAAAGGACTCGATGAGTTTGATTCCGAGACACAGGATGCGCCGGCAATCGTGGAAGAAACCGTACCGGACGGCTGTGAGGCAGCAAGAACCAATATTCCGGGAAGTGTATGGAAGGTATTAGTCGAGGACGGACAGAAGGTCAGAGAGGGGGACACTCTTGTGATCTTAGAGAGCATGAAAATGGAATTCCCGGTTACGGCAGAGTACAGCGGAATCATTGAAAAAGTATATTTAAAACCGGGCGAACAGGTAAATTCCGGACAGCTTGCGGCAAGTATCCGCGTGTAAAAGGAGAGTGATAAATATGAAATATTTCCCCAAAAAACTGACAATGACATGGATCAGAAACAGTTATAAAGAAGGATCACTTACTCCGGAGGAGCTTGCCGGAGAGATCGTGCGCCGGGCAGAAAAGTACAGGGATTATAATATCTGGATTGTCGCGCCGGATCTGAAACGGATGATGGGTTACATTAAAAAAATCCAATTCAATGTACTTATTAAGGAGGCCAACGATTTATGGAAATGATCCAGCGTTTTTCCGGTGTGCTCCATCAGGGGTATCACGGGAATATCATTTACAATTTTTTTCTTCCTTCTGATCTTTCTTCCCTCTCTGTTGTTCTTACTTATCAGAAAGAACATCCTTCCGATCCTGACAGTTATTTCAACAGGCGTAGGACGGAGCTTGCCCCAATTCTGGAACAATATATGGAACAACCGGTTTCTGAAGATCTGCTCCGCAGGGAAATCAACGCTATAAAAACAGAGATCCAGCTCTGCTTCATGTTAAATTCCGTCTTCGTCGGAAACATCCATATGCCGGGGGAAGTAAAGGAAATGACAATTTCGGGAAATTCTGCCAGCCACGGCTGTATCCCCTGTAAGGATCTCTCCGGCATGGCAAAAATCATCATAAACATCTTTCATGCAGCGGAAGATGAGACACCCTACCAGCTTGAGATTTTCGGAGAATCCCGCGATCCTGCAAAAATCGGGAAGGAGACAAATGAACATGTGGAAAAGAATTGAACTTCACAATCATACCGTAGAATCTGACGGCAGTATGACCGTCACCGAGCTCGTGCGCTTTCTTACTTCAAAACATATCCGTTCCTTTTCTCTCACGGATCATAATACGATATCGGGCTGGAGACAGCTCCCGGAATCTGTCCGTGAAATCTCCCCGGATTCCGAATTTATCTGTGGCTATGAACTGACCTCGTACTTCGGGCATATGCTGTGCCAGAACATCGATTCCTATATTCCCTGGGACGATATCAATGCTGGCTGTGCGGATCCTTTATTTCAGAGAGTCCATGAGGCCGGCGGACTGGCCGGTCCTGCCCACCCCTGTTCCATTCCTTTTCCGTTTTCTACCGGGATGCGCTGGTCCATGAGGATCCATGACCACAGTCTGATCGATTTCATTGAGATCATAAACAATGCCCACCCGATGATCCCTGACAACAAAAACGCGATCTTATGGTGGGAGGATCTGATC
>ERZ779875.407-NODE-407-length-42360-cov-25.469401_pt1 | contig 42360 bp, 39 predicted proteins | sample MGYA00511246_ERZ779875 | MGnify/ENA primary metagenome ERZ779875 (study PRJEB29588, sample SAMEA2155093) | human gut metagenome | biome: human gut; feature: human-associated habitat; material: faeces | place: Denmark | collected 2008/2010 ... | reverse complement strand
TGCCAGCCATATGGCTACATTCCATCTGAGTCGTTTGCTTGTGCTTGTTTTCATTGATGATGCACCTCTATTCTAAATACGGGTTCAAAATCGGAGTCTGCTTTTTCATTCACGCTGCTTCCCATATTTCCTACGCGGGGCATGCCCAACCGTTCCTTCCGGGTCTCTTTTTCCTGCCGCGTTCCTCCCTGTCTCTCCGCTCCCGTATAAGCTAAAACGGGAGCAGCTGATACCGCTCCCGTCACCATGGTAAAAAATAAAGGTTGCTACAACTTCCTTCCGCATGATCGTTCTCCCAAAGTAATATTTCGAATGATTTCCTTATTTTTAATTATAGTAAACACAGAAGACATTGTAAATATTTCATTTATCGCCTCATAAGAAATTAGGTTATAAAAAAAGAAGATACCGCTTTATCCGATATCTTCTGTGTTTACCTGGCGGAGCGGGGGGGATTCGAACCCCCGCACGGGAGACCCGTCTAACGATTTAGCAAACCGTCCTCTTCAGCCACTTGAGTACCGCTCCGCATAACTGACTTATGTAGAATACACTATCATATACTAAATTGTCAAGCTGTTATTACCTTTTACAGCATCGAGGAACGGAGCTCTTCGCCGCTCTTTTCGCTAAGGTATGCCGGCGGTATATCAAACACCGTTTTACATCCTGTCTGTCCTTCTCTGGCCATACGCGCGGCAGCTCTCGCATAAGCTGCCATGACATGCGTAGTGAATTCCGGATTCGAATCCAATTTCAGACTGAATTCAATGATATGCTTATGTTCTTTCTCTTTCCCCGTATTTCCACTGCGGAAAACAAAACCGCCATGCGCCAGCCCCTGATGGTTCCTATCAAATTCTTCTTCCGAAATGAAATGAACCACGGTATGATAGTCGGCGAAATAGTTCGGCATCGTCTTAATTTGTTTTTCCACATATGCCGCGTCAGCGCCATCTTCCAAAACGACGAAACATTCACGGATATGTTTCTCTCTTGTGGTAAGCTCCGGATTTTCCCCGTTCCTTACGGCACGCATGGCGCTTTCCACGGGGCAGGTATACTGCTTGGCGTTCTTCACGCCTTTAATGCGGCGGATGGCATCGGAATGCCCCTGAGAAACGCCTTTCCCCCAGAAAGTGTAATCTTTCCCGTTGGGAAGAATCACATTCCCATAAAGCCGAGAGAGAGAAAAGAGTCCCGGATCCCAGCCGACGGAAATAATGGCAATCTTTCCATTTTCTTTTGCAGACCGATCGACAGCGGCAAAATGGGCGGGCACCTTAGCATGGGTATCAAACGTATCTACCACGTTGAACATTTTCGCATAGAACGGTGTCTGCTGCGGCAGATCGGTAGCGCTTCCCCCGCAGAGGAGAAGTACGTCAATCTTATCTTTCCATGCTTCTATTTCTGAGACGGAAATGACCGGCACATTTTCAGAAAGAATCTTTACCTGCGAAGGATCCCGTCTTGTAAAGACAGCTGCCAGTTCCATATCCGGATTATCCCGGAGCGCCGTTTCTACACCGCGCCCTATATTTCCATACCCTAAAATTCCAATCTTTATATTCATACTGTTTCTCCTTTCATCCTGCTGCGTTTACGTATCTAAAAGTATACGCTTAATTTACCACTTTTTATGCATGATGGAAAGTAATGATTTTTCATTTTATATTGAGTTTTTTGGATAAAAAAAGACTGCCATGAACAGCAGCTGATTCCGGCAGGAAATATTTATTCTTCCTTTTCTGTTTTTTCAAAACGGTATTTTTGTTTCGCATCAGGATATTTCACCCAGTCCACTTTGCTCATAAACATATCCAGCGGTCGGAGATAGTCTTCGTACGTACCGTAAAGCGCTTTATAAACCACATACATTTCCCCCGTTTCCGTATGACGAGCTGCGGCAATAATAAGATAAAAGTTCCCTTTAAAGTGCCGCCACACTTCTCCTGCCTTCGGCATTTCTCTTTCCATGGGTTCCCCTCTAATGTTCTTTTGTAATTTCATAGCGCTTTCCATCAGTGGTAAGAGTAATCGTCCCCTGCCTGTCCGTCCGATAAACTTCTATCCCCCATTTTTCCAACCGCTTCATCGTCTGCCTTGAGGGATGCCCGTAATTATTACCGGCGCCGCAGGAAATAAAAACCGCTTTCGGTGAGACGGCACGGAGAAATTCTTCCGTAGAAGACGTCTTGCTTCCGTGATGTCCCGCTTTGAGGACAATACTCTTTACGTCAGCGCCGCTTTTCAAAATGGATGCTTCCTCTTCCGCTTCCGCATCTCCTGTAAAAAGCATCGTAAAATTGCCATATTTCAGCTGCCCCACGATACTTTCATTATTCTGACGCGAATTTTCTCCGCGGGCATTGCTTTTTTCCAAAGGTCCTACAACCGTAAAAGGAACGCCGTCCATCAATTGTATTTTTTCACCGCCCCGCAGTGTCCTGCGGGGAATTTTCCTTTTAACCAGTATCTTTCGATACGTTTTGTACGTGGAAAGGGAAGTAGGCACCCCATTATCATAAACCTGCCTTATTTCCGCATTGGCAAAAACGGAAAACATGCCGCCTATATGATCTCCATGGGGATGCGTGATAATAACGGTATCCACCTTTTTCACGCCGTACTTCCTGAGATACTCCGCCATCCGCGGACGATGCTCCACATCTCCCGTATCAATAAGCGCAAACTTTCCATTTCTTTCAATAAGGATAGCGTCTCCCTGTCCGATATCAAGCATGCGGATAATCAGAGGCGCATCGGATCCTGCTCCACTTCCGCTCCCACTTCCAAAGATATCAAACCCGCAGCCGGTCCCTGCAAAGACACAAAGGCTGATAAGGAGACAAAGGAAATACTTTATAAAGCGCTTCATCCTTCAATGACCTTTTTACGCGCCAAAGGAATCATGCGGGCCACATCGCCTGCCGTATATCCCACCGGCATCTTTTCGGCAAGCAGGTCTCCCGCCAGTCCGTGAAGGTATACGCCTGTTACAGCAGCCTCTTCGGCAGAAAGTCCCTGTCCGATAAAGGCGGCAATGATGCCGGTCAGAGTATCTCCCATACCGCCTGCAGCCATGCCCGGATTCCCTGTGGAATTCACCCATGCCCTGCCGTCCGGTACGGCAATAACCGTAGGCGCTCCTTTCAGCACAAGCACCACATGGTTTTCCTTAGCATACCGGATCGCTTCATCGATCCTGCCGGCTTCCACATCTTTTGCGGTAAGTCCGGTAAGGAAAGCAAATTCTCCCACGTGGGGCGTCAGAACCACATCAGCAGGGCAGTTTCTCAGATTGATTTTTTGACAACCGACAGCAAAGAGCGCGTCCGCATCCACAACCATGGTCTTACGGCAGTGCTCCAGCATATCCGCCACAAAGGTCTGTGTTCTTTCGTCCCGCCCCAGACCCGGTCCCAACGCGACAACGTCATACATCCCGGTCTGCTTCACTGCCTTATCTGACATATCCTCGGTAAAGCAAGGGGCATCCCCGCAGGAAGAAACCATCACTTCCGGAATTTTCCCTGCCAGCTGGAAAGCAGCATTCCCTACGGAAGCAAGGGCAATCTTTCCTCCGCCACCGTAAAGCGCCCCCTGTGCTGTCAGCAGACCCGCGCCCGCCATCCCTTCCGAACCAGCAAAAATGCCTATAAATCCATTTGTTCCCTTATGGGCGGCAAAACTCCGCACAGGAAGAAATTCATAAATATCTTTTTCTTCCACCAGCTTTACAGGAAAATGTTCCCTGGCGCCGTTTGGGATGCCGATGGGTGAATACAAGACGGTTCCTGCATATCCATTTCCCGGATAAAGGACATGCCCCCGCTTTACGGAGCCTAACGCCACCGTGTAATCGGCATTCACCACCGCCCCCGCCGCACAGCCGCTGTCAGAAAACATGCCGCTGGGAACATCCACGGAAACAATAACCGCTTCCGAATCATTCATGGCAGTAATAAGCTCCGCCGTGCTTCCTTTCACATGATGTTTCAGACCTGTGCCGATGAGCGCGTCTACAATAATATCCGCACCTGCCAGATATTCCTTTGCGTCATCCGCGCCTGCAACGGAAATCACGGGAATTCCCATTTTAGCCGCTATATTTTTATACAATAAAGAATTCTCTCCCATATGGGATGCATCCCCCATGACAAGAACCGCCACATCAGCACCTTCGGAAAGAGCGTACCGTGCCGTGACGAATCCATCGCCCCCGTTGTTTCCGCTGCCGCAGACGATGACCACCCGCGCATCTTCCCAGGATATCTTTTCTTTCATAAGCTGCACCACAGAGGCACCGGCGTTTTCCATAAGCACCGCCTCCGGCAGTCCGTATTCCGTCATGGCACGTTGATCCAAAAGTCTTGATTCTTCAGATGTTGTCAGTATCATGATTTCACCTCCATCACAACAACGGCAATGGACATGCCGTCTTCATGAGAAATGGAAATGGACATATCCGTAATCCCCAATTCCTCCGCCCGCTTTTCAAAATTCCCCTGCAAGTGGAGAACAGGCGCCCCCCACTTTGTCCATGACAGGTATGCATCTCCAAAACCTGAACCGAGAATTCCTATCCCCAGTGCTTTCCCTGCCGCTTCCCTCGCCGCCCAGAGCGCCGCATAAGAATAAGCCTTATTTTTCCCTTTTACCTCACAATGTGCCCGTTCTTCTTCCGTAAACATTTTTTCAAGGCGGGACGGAAATTTTTCACAAATCCGCTCCCAGCGCTCCGCTTTTACCAAATCTACGCCGACATACATAGGCTGCTCCTTTTCTTTTATCCTTTCCGGAAACTGATTTCAAGGAAATATGTTTATTCCGGCATTTCCTTTATTTTAACGAATAGCCTGCTTTTACACAAACTGCCGGCATATATAAAAGATTTCTTGCCACGGAAAGCGAAACATGGTAAAATAACACGGTATGAATGATACAGACGGGAGGTGAAACAATTGCCGCAAATTAAATCCAACATGAAAACCATGAAGACTGACGCAAAGAAGAGAGCTGCTCACGCTGCTACCCGTTCCCGGATTCATGGTGCTGTCAAGAAAGCTGTAGCTGCTGCCACAACTGACCAGAAGGACATCGCCCTTCGCGAAGCGCAGAGCGTTATCGATACCGCTGCGCGGAAAGGCATTATCCATAAAAATGCTGCCGCTCGTAAAAAATCCCGTCTGAATGCAAGCGTCAATGCTGCCATCGCTGCAGACAGCGCAGCAAAGTAATCATCTGACGGAAAAGGCGAAGACCTGTGTCCTCGTCTTTTTTTATTGCCACCTTTCATGTGCCGGGCAAATACACGCTGCGCATAAAATTTCCTGCCTGCAGAAACAGGCATAGGTAGATATCAAATGACCGGATCAGTAAAACTAACCAAAAATATCCGCCCGCATAAGCACAGATAAAAGCGCCATTCCCATCAAATACAGAAACAGCGCTTTTCTTTTCTATTTTCTTTTTTTCAAACGCTTCAACCCTTTATCGGCAATATCATGACGGTACTGCATACCCCGCCAGCTGATTTTTGAAACACCTTCATAGGCCTTGTCCCGCGCTTCTTTCAATGTCGGCGCGACAGCCGCCACATTCAGCACACGGCCGCCATTAACAAAGTACCTGCCTTTTTTCTTCATACTGCCCGCATGGAACACGAGGCAGCCGGTCTTTTTTGCTTCCTCCAGCCCTACTATCTCCTCTCCCGAGGAATGGGTGGCGGGATATCCTTCCGATGCCAGGACGACATCCACGGCACAGGCATTTTTCCATTCCACCTTCTCCTTTTTCAGGGTTCCTTTCGCGCAGGCAAGCATGATCCTCGCAAGATCGCTTTCAAGAAGCGGCAGAACGGCTTCCGTCTCAGGGTCTCCGAAGCGGCAGTTAAATTCCACCACTTTCGGTCCTTCTTTTGTAATCATCAATCCTGCATAAAGACAGCCTCTGAATGGACAGCCTTCTTTTTTCATCGCTTTGACTGCAGGCAAAAGAATGGTATCATAAACGATTTTGTCCAATTCCTTCGTCATGACGGGAGCGGGCGCATAAGCCCCCATGCCGCCGGTATTCGCTCCCATATCCCCGTCGCCGATGCGTTTATGGTCTTGTGCGGAAATCATAGGAACGATAGTGGTTCCATCAGTGAAGCAGAGGACGCTCGCCTCTTCCCCTTCCATAAATTCTTCAATCACCACAGCTTCTCCCGCGCTGCCAAAGGTTTTTCCCTCCAGCATCCCGCGGACCGCCTGAACAGCCTGTTCTTCGGTTTCGGCAATGACGACGCCCTTCCCCGACGCCAGTCCGTCCGCCTTGATGACAAGGGGATATTTCTTTTTCTTTTTAATATAAGAAATGGCTTTTTTTTCATCGGTAAATGTTTCATAAGCAGCTGTAGGAATCTTATATTTTTTCATCAGATTTTTGGCAAAGCTTTTTGATCCTTCAATTTGCGCTGCCGCTGCAGACGGCCCGAAAAAAGCCATTCCCTTTTCAGCAAACTTGTCCGCCAGACCTTCCGTCAACACGGTTTCGGGACCGGCAACAGTGAGATCCACTTTCATCAGACGGGCAAAATCCAGAATATCTTCCGTTCCTTTTACCGGAATTAAATGCGCCACATCTGTCATTCCATCATTTCCGGGAATGACGTACACTTCTTTTACCGACGGACTGTGTGCCAATTTCCAGAGCAGCGCGTGTTCCCTGCCGCCGCTTCCAATTACTAATACTCTCAAAGCTCCTCCAATCTCAGCTATGGCGGAAATGCCGATGTCCGGTAAATACCATAGCTATACCATACTTATTTGCCATATCGATCGATTCCTGGTCACGTATAGAACCGCCGGGCTGAATGACAGCCGTGATTCCCGCTTTCCCTGCTGCTTCAATTGTATCACCAAAAGGGAAGAACGCGTCAGATGCCATGATGGCGCCTTTACACTTTTCGCCCGCTTCAGCAATAGCAATATCCGCCGCACCTACGCGATTCATCTGTCCCGCACCTACTCCGTAAGTGACATCCTTACCGGTCAGCACGATGGCATTGGACTTAACGTGTTTTACAATTTTCCAGCCAAATTCCAGCGCCTGCCACTCTTCTTCCGTTGGTACCCTTTCCGTAACGCAGGTACAGTCCGCCCTTGTTTCAGAGCTATCATCCGGTGTCTGCGCAAGAAGCCCGCCGGAAACCTTATGGAGCTGCAGTTCTTTTTCTTTTGTATCCGCCACTTCCACAAGGCGGATATTTTTCTTTGCAGATAAAATATCGACGGCTTCCTGTGAAAACTTCGGCGCCATGATGACTTCAAAGAAAATCGGTTTCATTTCTTCCGCCGTTTCTTTGTCACACTCCCTGTTCATCGCCACAATGCCGCCGAATGCAGATTTGCTGTCCGCGGCAAAGGCCCGCTTAAACGCATCGAGGGCGCTGGTACCCAAAGCGGTGCCGCAGGGGTTCGTATGCTTTACGACCACACAAGCGGGAGTGTCTTTCCATTCGCAGGCAAGATCCCATGCCGCTTCCATATCTACAATATTATTATATGATAATTCTTTTCCGTGCAGCTGCCTTGCAAAAGCAATGCCGCCTTTCGCCTCCGGATCTCTGTAAAAAGCTGCTTTCTGATGCGGGTTTTCACCATAGCGGAGATCTTGGATCTTTTCATAGGCCCTGGCAAAAATATCCGGCAATCCCTCTCTGTCACCATTTATTTCTTTGGTCATGTAATCGGCAATGGCACAATCATACAGTCCTGTATGGAGAAAAGCTTTTCGTGACAAATCAAAGCGGAATTCTTCCGTCATCCTGTCCTCTCGGATCCGTTCCAGCACTTCTCCGTACTGCGCGGGATCGACGACAATAGTGACATATTTATAATTCTTTGCCGCCGCACGTACCATGGAAGGACCGCCGATATCAATATTTTCAACAGCTTCCGCCCGTGTGACACCAGGTCTTGCAATTGTTTCACGGAAAGGATATAAATTGACGGCCACCAGATCGATACCGGTGATCCCATGTTCTTCCAGAGCTTTTACATGAGCGGGATTGTCACGGACTGCCAGGATACCGCCGTGTATTTTCGGATGGAGTGTCTTTACTCTGCCGTCCATCATTTCCGGAAAACCGGTAACCTCGGAAACAGACATAACCGGAATTCCCGCATCAGCGATAGCTTTCATCGTGCCGCCGGTGGAAATAATTTCCACCCCCAGTTCATGAAGGCCTTTGGCAAATTCCACGATGCCGGTCTTGTCAGATACACTAATCAATGCTCTTTTAACTGCCATTTTCATTCCTCCTCGTGCATGCCTGTCACTGTGTGACCCGCTATATGAAGTTTATCTTCGCAATAGGCTTTCACTGCGCGGACATAGGCGGGATGTTCTTCCGCCAGTATACGTGCGGAAAGCGTATCTTCCGTATCATGGTCATAAACCGGTACCGCCACCTGCGTGATAATTGGGCCGTCATCAAGCCCTGTTCCCACAAAATGGACAGTACATCCCGCCACTTTTACCCCCGCCTCTATCGCCTGCCGCTGTGCGTGGAGTCCGCGAAAACTGGGCAGCAGGGCGGGATGGATATTGATAATGCGGTTTTCAAAAGCCTTTATCAAATTTTCGCCACAGATACGCATATATCCTGCCAGACAGATCAGATCGGGTGCGTACGATTTCGCCGCTTCCAAGATCTTCTCATTATAGTCAGCTTTATCCCTGCATGTCTTCATTTCAATGACCGTTGCAGGCACCTTCCATCTTTCTGCCCTCTGAAGAACAGGCGCGTCGTGATGGTCGCAGATAACGCCTACGATCCTCCCCTTAATCGTTCCGTCCACGGCAGCTTCATGGAGAGCTTCCGCATTGGAACCGCGGCCTGACGCAAATATCAGTATGCGCTTATTCATGGAAAAGCCCGCCTGTCACAATGACATCCCGATTTCCTTCACTAATTGTGCCGACTTCATAAACAGCTTCGCCGATGTTCTTCAATATTTTTTTCGCCTTTTCCGCTTCCCCACGGCTCAAAATGAGGAGCATTCCCAGTCCGCAGTTAAAGGTGCGGTACATTTCACGGGGCTCTACGCCGCCCTGCGCTTTGATGAAAGAAAAAATTGGAAGGAGCGGCCATTTATCCGCATCAAGGACAGCTCTTGTCCCCTCCGGAAGGACACGGGGAATATTATCATAAAAACCTCCCCCTGTAATATGGACAAGTCCTTTCACGTCAGCGCCCTTCAGTACGGGAAGGACAAGTTTCGGGTAAAGCTTTGTCGGCGTAAGTACGACTTCTCCGAGAGGTTTGTCAAACCCTTCATAAGTTTCTTTTAAATTTAAATGATTGTCAGAGATAATGCGGCGTACCAGGGAATAACCGTTAGAATGGATACCTGTGGAAGGCAGTCCGAGGATAACGTCGCCGGCCGTAATCTTTTCACCGGTAATTAAGTTTTTCCTATCCACAATCCCTACCGCAAAACCTGCTACGTCGTAGTCGCCTGATGCGTAAAAGCTGGCCATTTCCGCCGTTTCACCGCCAAGAAGCGCGCACCCCGATTCGATGCAGGCATCAGCCACGCCTTTGACAATCTCCGCCATCAGTTCCGGATCCAGTTTCCCCGTCGCGATATAATCCAGAAAGAAAAGCGGGCGCGCCCCCTGTACGAGAACATCATTAACACTCATCGCCACGCAGTCCTGCCCGATGGTATGATGTATCCCCATTTCAATAGCAAGACGCAGTTTCGTCCCTACACCGTCCGTGCCTGAAACAAGGATGGGATCTTCAGACAATTCGTCTTTCAGGCGGAACAAGCCGCCAAAGCCGCCCAGATCCCCCAGCACCCCTCTTGTATAGGTCGCCTGCACAGATTTTTTAATCAGTTCCACTTCTCTTTCTCCGGCGTCGATGTCCACGCCCGCTTCCGCGTAAGTCAGCCCCTTTTTCTTTTCGTCCATATGTCTCTCCTTATTCTTTCATACCGTCGAGTCCGTCGCCCGGCACCGGTTCGGGATAATCACCGTCAAAGCAGGCAAAACACATATCTTTGACCCGTATGCGGGAAATGGATTCCGCCAGTCCTTTTTGCGACAGATAGTGCAGCTTATCAGCGCCAATCATTTTGCAGATTTCTTCTTCCGAATGGCTCGCGGCGACCAGCTGCCTCCGCTGTGCCGTATCAATGCCGAAGAAACAAGGGAATCTGACAGGAGGCGAACTGATGCACATTTTTATTTCCTTTGCGCCTGCATTCCGCAGCAAACGGATAATGATACCGCTTGTTGTTCCGCGGACAATGGAGTCATCCACAAGGATGATTCGTTTCCCCTTTACATTCATGACGATCGGATTCAGCTTCATCCGTACCGCCCGTTCCCTCTGTTTCTGCCCGGGCTGGATAAAAGTACGCCCCATGTACTTGTTTTTCAAAAGTCCTTCCACATAAGGAATGCCTGACGCATGGGAATACCCTAATGCTGCCACATTGCCCGAATCGGGGACGCTCATGACAACATCACCTTCATAATGCGTTTCTTCCCATAAATGGCGGCCCATAGACAGGCGTGCTTCATAGATATCCTGTCCGTTCATCACGGAATCGGGACGGGCAAAATAAATATACTCAAAGGCGCAGATCCCGAGGCGGGGCGCCTTTTTTCCATACATCGTACTATGAACGCCGTCATCATCAATTCTTACAATTTCTCCGGGAAGGATATCGCGGACAAATTCCGCGTCAATCGCATCAAGGGCAGGCGTCTCCGAACAAAGTACATAACCGCTTTCTGTCTTGCCCAGCGCCATCGGACGATAGCCGAAGGGATCCCGGAATCCGTAAACTGCCTGATTGGTACACGCCACAACGGCATATGCGCCGCGGATTTCATCCATAACGCCCTTGATCCTGTCCTCCATCACGGCTGCTCCTGCATGGGCAAGGAGTTTGATAATGATTTCCGTGTCCATGGTGGTCTGGAAGGTAGATCCGCTTTGAAGGAGTCGGTTTCTGAGAACTTTTGTATTCACCAGATTCCCGTTGTGGGCAAGAGCCAAAGGCCCTTCCGCGCCTTCCAGCTGCAGCGGCTGGATATTGCTCGGAATGGAAGATCCCGTCGTGCTGTACCGCACATGACCGATGCCTATGAAGCCTTCCTTTTCGGGAAGTTTGCGGAAGACTTCCGTGACAAGACCCATACCGCGGAATGTTTCCATCGTATGCCCGTCGCTGACAGTTATTCCCGCGCTTTCCTGCCCGCGGTGCTGCAAAGAAAAAATCCCGTAATATGTTTCAAGAGCAGCAGGCCGGTTTCTGTCATAGATGGCAAAAACCCCGCATTCTTCATGAAACTTGTCATCGCAAGCAGCCATATTCCCGTCATCCACTTTCAGAATCTTTCTCCCGTGAGAAGTTCGTAGGCTTCTATATACTTACCTATTGTCTTGTCAATGATTTCCTGCGGCAGTGCATCGCCCGGATTTTCTTTCAGGTAGTCGCGGACAAACTGTTTATCATAAGACGGCTGCCCTTTCCCCGGTGCGTAACCGTCCAGCGGCCAGAAGCGTGAATTGTCAGGCGTCAGCATTTCATCACCGAGAACGATATTTCCTCCCTTATCTAAGCCGAATTCAAACTTGGTATCCGCGATGATAATGCCTTTAGACAGCGCATAGTCAGCGCATTTCCTGTACAGAGCAAGTGTTAAGTCGCGAAGCTTTTCCATGTATTCCTTCCCTTTTCCCGGGAAAGTCCTTTCGATCCATTCCTCTCCTTCTTCCATGGAAATATTCATGTCATGCTCACCGGCAGGCGCTTTGGTAGAAGGAGTGAAAATCGCTTCAGGGAGCTTTTCACATTCCTCAAGCCCTTCCGGCAGACGGATACCGCAGATGGTGCCGTCTTTTTTGTAGCTTTCCCAGCCGGAACCTGTGATGTATCCGCGAACAATGCATTCTACAGGAATCATCTCCAGCTTTTGGGTTTTCATGCTGTTTCCATCAAATTCGGGCTTTTGGAAAAACGCAGGCATATCCGCTGCGTCAATGGAAATCATATGGTTCGGCACCACGTCTTTTGTAAAATCAAACCAAAACTTGGACATCTTATTCAGCACTTCACCTTTTTTGGGAATCGGATTTTCCAAAATATTATCGAATGCGGAAATGCGGTCAGTGCAAACCATGATAAGGCTGTCGCCCAAATCATACAGTTCACGAACTTTCCCCGATTTAAAAGGCTTATATTCTTTCATCATACCCTCCCAGTCACCTATATAATTATTTCAATTCGTTCTGTAACTTTTCATCTTTACGATAAATTTCCGCAGCCATTTCTTCACGATATTCTTTATATTTTCTATAAAGATCTCTATCTGCTGCCGCGCCGATTTCCACTGCCAGGTACGCCGCATTTTTAGCGCCGTCAATCGCCACTGTCGCCACAGGAATCCCCGACGGCATCTGGACAATGGAAAATAAAGCATCCATGCCGTCCAGCCTGGCTCCTGACAACGGTACACCGATAACAGGACGAAGTGTCATAGAAGCCACTACGCCGGGAAGCGCTGCTGCCATGCCTGCGCCGGCAATAAAGCAGGCTGCCCCCTTTTCTTCCTGTGCCAGAATAAATTCTTCCAGCTTCTTAGGTGTACGATGGGCAGATGCGATCGCCATATCATATGTCACGCCGAAACCGCTTAAAACTTCTGCGGCTTTCTTCATGACCGGCAGATCGGAATCACTGCCCATGACAATACCTACATGCATAGTTTCCTCCTTGAACAAAAATAAAAGCCCCCTGCTTCCCATAACAAGCAGTGAGCCTATTGCACAATATTAAAATGACAGTCATAAATAAAAAAGGCATTCTCTTCCCGTTTGTCCAAAACGCAACCGGAATCAAGAAACCTGCCCATTTTTCCTCCTTTAATAAGAAAAGCCCGCCATAACCACACGGGTTCCGCTTACAATAGATTGTGACTGTATCTTTACATATTTTAATATTTCCATATTGCCTTGTCAATGAAAGTTAATCTGATAAATTACTGATTTTATAAGGATTTTTTATTATAATTATTTTCTTACCATCAGCTTATACAGTTTTTTTATTCTTTAATAATTCACACTTCTAATCTATGATTTTGTCTTCCTGTCAGGAAAAAGAACGGCACTGCCGCTGCCTGCATAAGCGCCGATATTGCCGCCATCCATAAAATAGAAGCATCATATAAAATTCCTAAAAGAAAACTTCCAATAAACCAGGATACACCAAACCCCGTTTCAAAAATTCCATACCCCACCGCTCTTTCGTGTTTAGGTATGATAGCAGCTACGGCCGCTTTCAGTGTAGACTCCTGCGCCCCCATACCTATACCCCAAAGAAGAACGCCGGCATACAGCCAGCAGGAAGACGGTGCCATAAAGATAAAAAACACAAAAGGCATCGACAGCAATGTAGACCATACGAGAGATACGGTACCGTACTTATCATAAAGCCAACCGAAGAACAAAGCGGAAAACGCATCCGCCGCCATAGCTGCCGCATACAGCAGGGAAATTTCCGCTTTCCCTGCCAGCCCTGATTTCACCGCGTGCAGTGCCACTATCGGAAAATCAATAAAACCAAAGGCAAATAAAGCGGTTCCCACCATGTAAATTTTAAAACGGAAACCAAGATGTGCCTCTTTGGTTTCTTTAACTTCCGGCTCAAATTTTTCAGGATCGGGAAATTTTATTTTAGCTAAAATAACTGCTGCTATGCAGAGAAATGCCGGTATGCCGAGGAATAAAAAACTTTTCCCATAAGCCGTTTCCATCCCCCAGCTTCCATAATAAGACAACACCCAGAAAATCAACACCGGCCCCAGGAACGCGCCAAGCTGATCCAAAAACTCCTGAATGGCAAAACTTTTCCCGAGTCCTTCCCGGGATGCGGCATAAGAAAGAAGGGTACTCTTGGCAGGCTGCCGTATCGCTTTCCCCACCCGCCCCAAAATGATAAAGCATGCTGCCATCATCCAATTCCCATCAGGTACAAAAGCAAGACAGGGGATGGCAAGTACTGCCAGCGCATACCCGCCGACAGTCATAAACCAATATTTCCCGCTGCGGCTTGCAATGATACCGGTCACAAACCGAAGTCCGTATCCTACGAGCTCGCCGGCTCCCGATATACATCCCACCATTGCCGCAGATGCCCCCATCATCCCCAGGTATGCGCCAAAGATCCCACGTGCCCCTTCCTGCGTCATGTCGGCAAATAAACTTACTACCCCCATCAGGCAGATAAAACCCATGGCTGATGAATTCTTTCTGACTGTCATGCTGCCTCCCTGCTACGCTTCCGGTTCCTCCAACCCCAATTCCTTTTCATACCCGGTAAGGATACGTCCGAATTCTTCCTCCGTAAGCGCTTTCATAATCTCCCGACGGAGTACGGTCGCCTTAGGAAGCCCATGGAAATATCGGCTCGCATGAGCCCGCATTTCCCTGACCGCGATCCTCTCTCCTTTCTCAACGCACAATCCATGCAGATGTTTCCTTGCCATGGCAAGCCGTTCTTCCCAACTCGGCCCGGGAAGGATTTCTCCTGTTTCCAGATATGTATTCACCGCCCCGAAAACCCAAGGATTTCCCCATGCCGCACGGCCGATGGCAACTGCCGCACATCCGGTTTCCTCCATCAGTGCCTTTGCCGCAGGGCCGTCCCCCACATCCCCGTTTCCGATAACAGGAATACGGACGGCATCCACAACCTTTTTGATTTCTCTCCAGTCTGCCGTTCCCATATAAAAATCTTCCCGTGTCCGACCATGGACCGTAATGGCTGCCGCCCCTGCCGATTCCGCTGCCATTGCCAGTTCTACGGCATTGATCGTATCCCGCGACCAGCCCAGACGCATTTTTACGGTAACAGGAATCTTCACCGCTGCCGTTACCGCTGAAATAATCTCCGCTGCCAGCGTCACATTTTTCATCAATGCTGAACCGTCGCCATTCTTTACGACCTTTTGCATGGGACACCCCATATTGATATCCACTATATCAGCGCCAGCCTTTTCCATCACTTTCGCCCCAAGCGCCATAACAGCGGGATCACTGCCAAAAAGCTGGAGAGATACGGGATGTTCTTCTTCCGCAATTTTCAGCATATCCTTCGTTTTCTCATTATGATAATAAAGCCCTTTCGCACTCACCATTTCCGCCGTCGTAAGGGCGGCGCCCATCTTGCGGGCAATGACACGATACGCCAGGTCACTCACCCCTGCCATGGGGGCCAGCAGGGCAAACCCGTCCAGCTGTATATTTCCAATCCGTGGATATTCCATGCTTATTCCTTTACTGTCATAAATTGTTTGCAATCATATTATATTATCATATTGCCCAACGGGAAAAGTCCATTTCTTTTTTCTTATAAAATATTCTTTATACTTTGCTTGCACCGCACAAAAACGGCAGACCCTTATTAATCGGATCTGCCGTTCCTTTTTCTTCAATGTCGTTCTGAGCGGACGCAAGAATACCTTATGGGAAAACAGGGAAGCGGCAATGTAACACGAAGCAAAGAATCTGTCACCCTGATGATATCTTACCGATTCCCTCACCATAGTAGCAGATCCTTCACATTCGCTTCGGATGACGATTAACGTTTCCCTCATTATGACGCTTTTTCATCCAATCGTCATTCTGAGCGGAGGCAAGAATGCTGTATGAGAAAGCAGGAAAGCGGCAATGTGACACTGAGCGAAGAATCTGTCACTCTGATGATGTCTCACCGGCTTTTATATCGCGGTAACGGCTTCCAGCTTATAAACTCCGTCTTTATTTCTTTAATTCTTTCAGGTTGTCCAGAAGGTTTCTGTGGTACCACTTTTCCGACAGTTTGGCAATCGTACCGTCATCAGTAAGTTTTTTCAGCGCCGCGTCAATTTCCGCCGCCAGTTTTTCTTCTTTCTTATTTACAATAACAACGATTTCATTGACTTTAATCGGCTTGCCTACTGTCACAACTTCAATGCCCATAGCTTTCGCCGTTTCTTCCACACCGAAGTTATCCGGGTATACCATGAAATCATACTGCCCTGTCTTGAGGGACTGCAAACGATCCGCCACGGTAAGCCCGTCCTGAATCGGTATTTCTTTCATGAGATTGTCATGAGCGGCGTTCCAGTCGGTGAGGACTTTATAAATGCCGCCATTCGGTGTATTCGGTACCTGTTTGCCGTTCTTTACCGCATCTTCCAGATCGGAAAATTTATTCTGATTCTCTTTCAGCACATAAATCATGACGGAACTTGCACCGATGGGCGTATTCGGAATGATATAATCCTTTTCGCGGCGGGGTGTTCTGTAATAACCGCCGGAAGCGACTTTCGCATCGCCCGATTCCATCATGACGTCCTGCGTTTCAGGCGGCACCGCTTTAATATCCAGTGTATAATCTTTCAGATTCTTGTTCACTTCCTGCCATATATCATATTCAAATCCCTGGATTTTTCCATCTTCATCCTGCCAGGCAATCGGCCGCTCCGTGCTGGATACGACTAATTTCACTGCTGTTTTATTTCCCGCATCCGCCGCTTTCGGCGCGTCTTTCTTTTCACCGCCGCAGCCGGTGAAGGCTCCGATAATCATAGCGGAAGCCGCTAATGCGGAAATAATTTTCAGACTTCTTCTCATGATGTGATCCTCCTTTAAATACAATTGCATTACTATTTTTTATAAAACTGATGAAACGCGGGCGAAGAAATTCCGATAAAGAGGAGACAGCTGTAAAATCCCCATTTCATATTGTCCAGTTCTCTGGCGATCAATCTGCCCATCTTCATCATCCTTTCTGTAAACAAAAAATCTCCCGCCCATATAGGACGAGAGACCCGTGATTCCACCTAATTTTGTGCATATGTCACCACATACACCTCATCGGGTACCGGGAAAAATCCTCTATACCCTGACTCTGTATCGGGAGTACCCGGGAAGATCTACTGCTCGTTCGATCCGCCGGACTCAGAAATGCACTTCAGCACCTTATCCGTATCCGCTTACACTCTCCGGACTCGCTTTGCCGTATTCGGACTGCCTACTCTTTTCTTCATTGCCTTAAGTTGTCCCTTACTCTACCATCAATATTCCATTCTGTCAACAAAAAATCAATTATTCCATACGGAGTACCTTGAAATGTCTGTCGTCTTTCCGTTTCACCGCGCTTCCCGGACCATGTCCGACAGCGACTCCCAGAAGCGGATAAACGCCTTCCGGCAAATTCATCTTTTTGATATATTCCGCATTTTCACCTAAATGACGGATAAAGCCGAAGAGAATAACAGATCCCAGCCCCAATTCCGCCGCTTTAAGATGGATATGCTCCGCAATAATTCCCGCATCATACCGCATGAGATAATCCACCGCTTCCTTCGTGCGGCAGATCAGAAACAGCAGGGGCGCGCCAAAAAGCGGATCCCCGCCTCCGGTTTCTTCCTTTTCTTCTTTTGCAATAAGGTCAAGTATTTCCCTGTCCCTTACTACGACAAGATTGTATCCGCCGTCATTATGTTTTCCCACGGATGAAGCCATGGCTGCGTCAAGCATGGCTTTTTCATCTTCCTGTGAAACGATTTCCTTTGTATAGCGGCGGACAGATTTCCGCAAAGCGAGCACTTCATTAAATTCCATAGTCATTCCTCCTTTGGCTTGCTGTCTTTATTATGACAGACCGGAGACATTTTTTCTATGAAAACATGTAATGTGCAGTAAGCATTTCAGTTTTTTCAAACACCGGTTTGACATTTCAATTTTATCATGCTACCATGACTTTAAATTGAGCAGAAATGCGGAAAGGAAGTACCACGATGGACTATCAGGCACATGCAATGGTGATTTGCTGTAACATGGCATGTTGCTGTCATGTCCGTTTTGCGTGCGCTCCTTTTTATACACTTTCTGTCAATGATGTGACTAACTGAATGGCAGGAACGGATCAGCGGGAAGCGCAGGCTTCCCGTTTTTATTTTGGATATTTTCCATCAGATTGCCGCCAAAAAGAAAAGGCGGCGCTATTCTAAAGGAGCTTATCTTGGATATTGATTTTATGATGAAATACGCTCCCCTTTTCGCAAAGGCGGCATGGACGACACTTGGCATCGGCGCAGCCGGTATTTTTCTTTCTTTTCTTGCTGGACTTGTCATCAGTGTGATCCGATACAGGAAAATCCCTTTTCTTCTTCCCCTTTCCACGGCGTATGTGGAACTGTCAAGAAATACGCCTCTCCTGGTCCAGCTTTTTTTCCTCTACTTCGGTCTTCCAAAGGCAGGCATCCATATTTCCGGTGAAACCTGCGCCGCCGTAGGACTCACTTTCCTTGGCGGAAGCTACATGGCGGAAGCCCTCCGAAGCGGAATTGAGTCTGTATCTGTCTCTCAATATGAATCGGCAGCCGCCCTCGGCCTTACGGAGCATCAGATTTTCCGTTTCGTACTTCTTCCGCAGGCTTTTACCGTTTCCCTTCCTCCTCTCTGCGCAAACGTCTTATTTCTTATCAAAGAAACCTCTGTTTTCAGCGTCTGCGCAGTGCCTGACCTGATGTACATCGCCAAAGACCTCATCGGACTTTACTATAAGACTGACGAAACTCTCTGGATGCTCGTCATTTCTTATCTCATCATTCTTCTCCCCATTTCGGCGGGAGCGTCATTATTGGAAAGGAGTCTCCGTCATGGATCATACAGGAATACGGATCCTGTTTGAGGGCAGCAACGGTTTGCGCCTTCTTTCCGGATTATGGACGACCGTGGAAATATCCCTTCTTTCCGTAATCGGCTCCGTGATTTTCGGCCTTTTTACCGGTCTTTTCATGACACTCCAGAACAGAGCGGCAAAACTTATTTCCCGATTTTACCTGGAGTTTATCCGCATCATGCCGCAACTTGTCCTTCTCTTCATCGCCTATTTCGGCATCACGAGAGCGTTCGATATCAACCTGTCCGGATTTGCTGCCTCTATCATCGTTTTCATCTTATGGGGAACGGCAGAAATGGGCGATCTCGTCAGAGGCGCGCTCATCTCTATCCCTAAGAGCCAGTACGAAAGCGCGGAAGCTTTAGGCCTTTCCCGCCGACAGATGTACCACTTCATCATTATCCCCCAGTCGCTCCGACGCTTGCTTCCGCCGGCAATCAACCTGTTTACGCGGATCATCAAGACCACCTCTCTCGTCGTCCTCATCGGTGTCGTGGAAATGCTGAAAACAGGCCAGCAGATTATTGAGGCAAACAGATACACCGCTCCCGACGCGGCGCTTTGGATCTACGCCGCAATATTTTTCCTTTACTTCCTCGCCTGCTATCCGCTTTCCCGAATGGCGGCCTATTTGGAAAAGAAATGGACAGACTGATATGGCAGAAAACATCCTGCTCCACACAGAGCATCTCAGCAAAAAATTTGGAGAACAATTTATCTTGAAAGACATCTCTCTTGATGTAAAGAAAAGTGAAGTCGTCGTGATTATCGGACCGTCAGGCTGCGGCAAATCCACTTTCCTGCGATGTATCAACGGCCTTGAGCCGCTTTCGGGAGGAAAAGTGGAACTGGACGGGCAGAATATTTCCGATGGCTCCGTCTCAAGAGCCGCTATCTGCCAGCGTATCGGCATGGTCTTCCAAAGCTATGACCTTTTCCCTCACATGACCGTTCTGGAGAATATCATCCTTGCCCCTATGGAAGTGCAAAAACGGAAAAAAGAAGAAGTCACCGCCGAAGCAAGGAAGCTGCTGAAACGAATCGGACTGGAAGACAAAGAAAACGCCCGTCCAGGAGAATTATCAGGCGGGCAGAAACAGCGCATCGCCATGATACGCGCTCTCATCATGAAGCCGGAAATCATGCTTTTCGATGAAGTCACCGCTTCCCTTGACCCTGAAATGGTGCGGGAAGTCTTAGACGTCATCATGGAGCTGGCAAAAGAAGGCATGACCATGCTCATCGTAAGCCATGAAATGCAATTTGCCCGTGCCGTGGCAGACCGTATCCTCTTCTTTGATCAGGGTGTCATTGAAGAAGAAGGAACCCCGTCTGAACTCTTTGATCACCCGAAACGGGAACGGACGAAACAGTTTTTACATTCATTCAGATATGAAAGAAGTCAGTAGAAAGAAGGGATCCCCATGTTAAAAAAACTATCGTACATCCTCGCCGCTATTACGCTCGTATGTACCATGGCCTTTGCCGCAGGCTGCGGAAGCAAAAATTCCGATGATAAACAGGCTGCGCCGAAAGCCTCTTTCCGTTCCATCGCGGACATTAAGCAAAGTGGAAAGCTGATTATCGGCGTATTCAGTGACAAAGCGCCTTTCGGCTACATTGACAAGGACGGAAATTATCAGGGATATGATGTATACTTCGCCGAGCGTCTCGCCAAAGACCTGGGCGTAAAAGCGGAATATATCTCCCTTGAACCGGCGAACCGTGTAGAATACGCGAAAACGGGAAAAGTAGATATCGTCCTCGCCAATTTCACTGTCACTAAGGAAAGAGCGGAGCAGGTGGACTTCGCCCTGCCTTACATGAAAGTCGCCCTCGGCGTTGTTTCTCCGGCAAAAGACAACATTACATCTATTGAGCAGCTGAAAGACAAACTGCTCATCGTCGCCAAAGGAACGACAGCGGAAACCTATTTCGCCAAGCACCACCCTGAAGTAAAACTTCTGAAATTTGACCAGTATACAGAAACCTTCAATGCCCTCCTCGACGGCAGAGGCGCAGCCTTCTCCACGGACAATACGGAAGTTCTTGCCTGGGCAATGAAAAATCCGGACTTCAAGGTAGGCATCACTTCCCTTGGCGACCTGGACACCATCGCTCCTGCCGTGCAGAAAGGAAATAAAGAACTCCTCGCCTATATCAATGATGAAATCAAAAAATTAGGCGAAGAAAACTTTTTCCACAAAAATTACGAAGCCACATTGGCTCCCGTTTACGGCAGTGCCGTCAATCCCGACGATCTTGTCGTGGAAGGCGGGGAAGTAAAGAAATAATGCACAAAACCGGGCTGCCTGCTGATCATGGGCTGCCCGGTTTTCATTTTCTTATATATTTCCTTTCGCGGGACTGTGCTTAAAAGAACCGTTCATGCTATCATAAGGGCATGGATTCTCATGAAAGGAGATACTTATGGAACGATTTGATTTTGATACCGTCATTGACAGAAAAAACACAGCCTGTCTTAAATACGATTTCGCCGGAGAATACGGCGTGCCCGAAGATACACTCCCCTTTTGGATCGCCGACATGGATTTTAAAGTGGCGGACTGCATCACCGATGCTCTCCGTGACCGCGTGGAGCATGGTATTTACGGGTATTCCGACACAGGCATTTCTTATTTCCGGGCGCTCGCCGGCTGGGAGAAAAAACATTTCAACTGGGATATCCGCCCGGAATGGCTCATAAAAACTCCCGGCGTCGTTCCCGCCATCAACATCGCCGTAAAGGCTCTGACAGAAAAAAATGACGCCGTCCTTATCAATCAGCCTGTCTATTACCCCTTTTACACCGCCATCACACAGAATAAAAGGAAACTCATTAACAGTCCCCTTATTCTTAAAGACGGCCATTATGAAATTGATTTTGCCGATCTGGAAGAAAAAATTAAAACCCACAAGGTAAAGGCGGCTATCCTCTGCTCCCCCCACAACCCCGTGGGCCGTGTGTGGACGAAAGAGGAGCTGCGTGCCTATGCGGAAATCTGCAGAAAGTACAATATCGCTGTCATTTGTGATGAAATCCATGCCGACTTCGTCTTTAAAGGGCACAAACATATCCCTTTTGCCTCTGTCAGCAAAGACGCGGCGGACAGGTCTGTCACCTGTACCGCCCCCAGTAAAACTTTTAATATCGCAGGACTCCAGACATCAAACATCCTTATTCCCAATGAGTCCATCAGAAATAAATTTAAAGCCGTCCTTGATTCTTTCGGCTATGAACGCCCGAATGTCATGGGTATCATTGCAGCCGAGGCCGCCTACCGCGGCGGGGAAGAATGGCTTGCCGCTGTCTGGGAATACATCGAAAACAATCTTGCTTTTACTAAAAAATTCCTTGCCGGCAGACTGCCAAAAATGAAACTCATCGAGCCGGAAGGGACTTATCTTCTCTGGATCGACTGCAACGCGTATGACATCACCAATAAAGAATTGGAAAATAAACTTCTTTATGACGCAAAGCTTTGGCTCGACATGGGCTCCATGTTCGGCCCGGAAGGAAATAAATTTTTCCGCTTCAACATCGCCTGCCCGAAATCCGTTTTAGAAAAAGGGCTGGGTCAGCTGGCCGAAGCATTTAAAGAATGACAGCTAAAAAACAAAATGCCCCACCACTGTCGGTCGGCATTTTGTTTTTTATTCCTGCTTCAGCTGCAATATTCTCTTAAACTCCGCATCTTCACGGAGGAAAGCAAAGTGATCCTGCACAGAGGCCGCGGAAACGACATCCTGTCCTCCAAGGAGAACCGCTTTCTCCAGGTAATCCAATGCCTGCTTCCTGTCCTTCTTATCCGCAAAATTCGTGGCAATCCCATAGTAAGACCATGTATTCTGCGGATCCGCTTTCAGTACTTTTTGAAAATGCACGATAGACGCATCATAATTCCTGCCTAACTTTTGAGCAACGGCCATGTCATAATCAGCCTGTACATAGGAAGGTGAAATGGAAAGCGCCTTTTCAATAAAAGGAATCCCTTCGTCAGGAGAAATATCGAAGGCAAGAATAATTCCCTTGAGAGAAAGCGCCTTATAATTTTCTCCATCCTCATTAATTGCCTGATTAGCCAAACGAAGCGCCTCTGTCCGGTGTCCTTTCCCATAAGCCTGCGCCGCTTTGTGGTACAGTGCCTCTGCTGCCTCCGGGATCTCATGGACTTTTATTTCCTGTGCCGCCGGAATGTCTTCTGCAGCAGGCGCTTTTTCCTCCCTGCTGTCCAACCCGCATCCCGCCATTAATAACACAGCCAATAACGCATATCCTATTTCTTTCATAAATGCCTCCTGCCCCTATTGTAAAAGAATTTATCCTCCGGCGCAAAACATAGTATAATAAAGGAAAACAATTGAAGGAGGCAGTATGAATAAACTTGCATTTATCACAGGGGCGACCAGCGGCATCGGACTGGCTACCGCCAAAGCACTTGCAGAAAACGGCTTTGATTTGGCGCTTGCCGCAAGAAACGAGGAAAAACTTTATGCCATCAAGAACGGCTTTGAAAAAGATTATGGAGTCAAAGTCACGCCGTATCCCCTCGATGTAAGAGATCGGGATGCCGTACAAAACACTGCCGGCCGCTGCCTTTCCGAAACGGGCACACCCGATGTCCTCGTAAATGACGCAGGACTTGCCAGAGGTCTCGAACCGTACAGCAGCAACGATGTCGATGATATCATCCAAACCATCGACACAAACATCAAAGGACTCTTCCTTGTAACCCGTGCCTTCCTTCCCGCCATGCTCAAGCGGAACACGGGGCATATCATAAACCTCGGTTCCACAGCGGGACTCTACGCTTACGCCGGAGCCGCGGTCTACTGTTCTACCAAAGCGGCGGTAAAAACTTTCAGTGACGGCATCCGTATCGAAGTCATAGACAGCGACATCAAAGTCACTACCATCCAGCCGGGTATCGTGGAAACGCCATTCAGCGAAGTCCGTTTCCATGGCGACAAGGAAAGAGCTGCTGCCGTTTATGAAGGTATTGATGCCCTTCAGGCGGAAGATATAGCCGATATAATCATCTTTGCGGTGAACCGCCCGAAGCGTGTCCAAATCAGCGACATCGTCATTATGGCAAACCAGCAGGGCACCGGTTTCCTGGTCAGCAAAAAGAAATAAGCGGTTTATATTCCTTTTATATTGACAAATTCTCTTCCTATAAGTAGAATATAACTTGTCAATGCCGATATAGCTCAGCTGGTAGAGCGGCGCATTCGTAATGCGTAGGTCGCAGGTTCAAATCCTGTTGTCGGCTCCAGTGATTCGAGTCTGAGAAGTTCTCCTTTTCAGACTTTTATTTTTTCCAAATGAAATATTTCTGTCATGGATCCACGAAAAAGAACCTCCCTGAAGGAAGTTCTTTTTTGATCCGGTAAATTATGCTTTTCCCAAACGTTCTTCCACGAAGTCCCAGTTGACAACCTGAAAGAAGTTCTCCGCATAATCGGCGCGGCGGTTCTGATATTTCAAGTAATAGGCATGTTCCCACACATCAAGGCAGAGAATCGGTTTCTTGCCGTCCTCCAGCGGGCAGTCCTGATTGGCCGTGGATAGGACATCAAGTTTGCCGCCATCTGCCACGAGCCATGCCCAGCCGCTGCCGAAACGGCTTGTGGCAGCCGCTGCAAACTGCTTCTTAAATTCATCAAAAGAGCCGAAAGACTCATCGATCTTTGCCAAAAGAGAAGCGGACGGTTTTGTCTGCCCGACAGGTGCCATCATCTTCCAGAAAAGGCTGTGATTGTAATGGCCGCCCCCATTATTACGGACAGCCGTGCGAATCGCTTCCGGCACCTCATTCAGATGAATGATAACATCTTCAATGGACTTTTCCGCCCATTCCGGATAATTTTCCACTGCTTTGTTTAAATTTGCCACATAAGCCGCATGATGCCTGCCATGATGGATTTCCATCGTTTTTGCGTCAATAATCGGTTCTAAAGCGTCAAACGCATAGGGCAAGTCCGGTAATACAAAAGCCATAATAAACTCCTTTTCATATACAACAGCCTCCTGCAGTTTCCTCCATCGGAAGCGGTTAAAATTTCTGTGATTTCATTATATCTTACTTTATCGATTTATGCAAATATTTCGATTTACTTTTTTAAAAATATAAAAGCAGGACTTCCTGCCTTTATATAAACCTTCCTATCCCTGAATCAAACGGCCTCTATATTTACTGACAAGAAAAGAAGCCAACAGAATCTTTGCCAGATCTCCCGGAAGAAACGGAAACATGCAGAGCAGAAACGCTGACCATACGCCTGTACCGGTAAGGAATATGAACCAAGCGATCCCCAAAATATAACAGCCCAGAGTACCGCATACGGAGGCAATCAGCATTGTTTTAAAACTATATCCATATTTCTCGGAAATCAGTCCTGTAACAAAAGCCATCACCGCAAAACCGATAATGAATCCGCCCGCAGGTCCCGCTATAACGGAAACACCGGAACGCATCATGGAAAAAACGGGGACTCCCGCCGCGCCGAGAAGAAGGTAAATAACAATACTCATCAGTCCATACCTGGAGCCAAGGAATCCGCCCGCCAGTAAAACGGCAAAGGTTCCCAGCGTAATCGGCACCGGCTGGATCGGTATCGTCAGTTGGGAGCACACGGCGCAAAAGGCGGCAAAAAGTGCACAAAGCACTTGCATACGGATATTACTGTTATTCATAATGACCTCGCTTTATAATTTATGTTTTATTATAAACAGCCATCCTTTATATGTCAACGGCATGTGTTCAGCAAGGTTTATATTTTCAGTTTCTGCCTATTTTCCGCAGTAAAAAAGACCCCGGGGAAATTCCTCTCAGGGTCTTATTGGTTTTACATCAGTTATTCTTCAACTTTTTCTTCTGTTTCCGCTTCCGCTTCGACTTCCGCCTCTTCATGAACCGGAGCTTCTACCAGAGAAAAGCTGATTCTCTTGCGGGCTTCATCTATACCGATGATACGGACAGTCAGATCATCGCCAACCCGGCAGATATCGCCCGGTTTCTTGTTATGATCCTGTGTCATCTCATTGATGTGGAGCAGGCCGGTAAGCCCGTCTTCCAATTCTACAATAACGCCGAATTCAAGGATTTTTACCACTCTTGCACCGACTATATCATCCACTTCATGGTCTTTGACAGCAGTTTCCCATGGATTCGGAAGGCAGTCTTTGTGGCTAAAAGAAATTCTCTGTTTTTCTCTGTCAAAAGACTTAATCTTAACGTCAATCACCTGTTCCGGCTGGAGAACATCTTCCACCTTGGAAATCTTTCTCCAGGACACATCGGAAATATGAAGCAGGCCTTCAATACCGTTCAGCGCAACAAACGCACCGTAAGGCATAATTTTCTTCACGGTACCTTTCAGCACTTCGCCGTTTTCATAAGCCTGTTCAATGACATCCAGCTCACCCGTACGCTGTTCTTCAAGAACGGCTTTACGGGAAAGGACGAGGCGGTTCTTTGTAGGATCCACTTCCAGAATCTTGGCTTTAAATTTCTGTCCGACGAGGCTCTGCAGAGAATGAACGAAACGGAGATCCCCCTGGGAAAGCGGGATAAAGCCGCGCAGGGATTTAAGCTGTACAAGCAGGCCGACTTTGATTGCTTCGATACCTTCGCATTCAACCGGTTCCCCCTTGTCAAAGGCTTCCTTAGCCACATCCCAGTCTGCCAGGCGGTCAACCTTGATCTTGGAAACAAAAATCGTGCTGTCTTCTTTCACACTGCTGACAACCTGCACACGAAGCGAGTCTCCTATCTGCAGTACATCTTTAAGGGATGCGGGCTCCGGATAGGAATATTCATGAAGCGGAAGTACGGCTTCGGTCTTGTATCCGAAAGAGATCCAGGCTTTGTCATCGGTCAGGTCTACTACCTTCCCTTCTACAACGCTGCCTTTGTGTACATCCAGGTTCATTTCTTCCTGTTCCAGCATTTCATTCATGTCTTCCATAATAAAAAATACCTCCTCTATGATCCAGTCCGGTGTGGATGCACCGGCGGTGATGCCAACTTTGCATTGACTGTGGAACCATTCTTTTTTCAGTTCCGCCGCCGTTTCAATATGATGGGTAACGGCTCCTTCCGCCTGGCAGACTTCCACCAATCTGCCGGTATTGGCACTGTTGCGGCCGCCTATAACGATCATCACATCTACATTCCGTGCCAGCTCTCCTGCCGCCGTCTGTCTGTCCGACGTGGCATTGCAGATCGTCTTATGGACGCTCACGCTTCCCGCTTTCCGTTTGATCGCGGTAATCAAGCGGTCTGCCAGAGAAAGGGAGAATGTAGTCTGTATAACAATATGGACTTCGTCCAGGTCCGGCAAGGCTTCCACGTCTTCCATCGTTTCCACGATGTACGGCGCTTCACCCGCCCATTCAGCTACGCTCAGCATTTCAGGGTGCTTCTTTTCACCGACAAGCACAATCTTTTTGCCTTCCGCCGCCAGCCCTTTCGCTATTTCCTGGTTCCTCTTCACAAAAGGACAAGTCGCGTCAAGCAAAACTGATTTTTTGCGCTTGAGGTTATTATAACACGAAGGCCCTATTCCATGCGAACGAATAATCACTGTTTCATCGGTTATCTCATCAGTACTCATCACGGGAGAAATCCCTTTTCCCGCAAGCCTTGCCACGACCTGGGGATTGTGGATAATCGGCCCCAAAGTAACCGTCTTCTGTCCTGAAACAGCAGCATTTTCCGCGATTTCCATCGCTTTTCGCACGCCGTAGCAGAACCCCATCACTCTTGCTTTATAAATTTTCATTGATATATTTTTTCCAACTTCCCCTTGCATATAACTAAAAACTACCATTTGCTATAAAAAAGTTCTTTATCTATTTAGTATTTATCTTCTCCATATACTCATCAGTTAGTTTTTGTATTTCCTCTTTGACTTTTTTATTCAAAGCCTCCACTGCTTCATCATCAGCTCTTTGCTTTTTTACTTCAATCGGTTTCCCGATGAGCACGGCAAGAGGGCCGCATTTGCGGGGCATAGTTACAGAACCTACCACTGCCACGGGGAGAATAGAAACTCCGCTCATGAAGGCAAGGGACGCCATGCCTGAATGAAAACGGCCGAGTCCTTCCCTTTGTATACGTGTGCCTTCAGGAAATATACCAAGTGCGTTGCCTTCTTTCAGTTCCAGAATCGCCCGGCGGATCGCCATACGGTCTATGGAGCCTCTTTTTACGGGAAATGTACCGAACTGGCGGAGAATGTACCCAAAAATCGGATTCTTAAAGAGCTCTTCTTTGGCCATATAATGGATGATGCGGTCTTTAAACGCCACGCCAACGATAGGCGGATCAAAATTGCTTTTATGATTCGGCGCCACGATAATTGCGCCTTTCCTGGGAATATTTTCCCGTCCCTCCACGTGGAGACCGTAAATGCCGAAGAAGAGTCCGTTGAAAAGCACTCTCACCACGCTGTAAAATATCTTTTTAAACATTTGCCCGCCTGACTTCCCATTTCTTTTCACAGATTTCCATAATTGCTTTAGCCGTTTCTTCCAGCGTAAGTCTGCTGTTATCCAAAAGGACCGCATCTTCTGCCTGTTTCAAAGGGGATACTTCACGATGGCTGTCCTGCCAGTCCCTTTTCCGGATATCTTTTTCCACCTCTTCCAAAGTCATGCCCGGATTCTTTTCCGTCATTTCTTTGAACCGGCGGAGCGCTCTCGTGTGAACGGATGCCGTAAGAAATATTTTTACATCCGCATGAGGAAGCACTGTCGTCCCGATATCCCTTCCGTCCAAAACAATCCCGCCTTTTGCAGCCTGGCGTCTCTGTATTTCCACCATAGCGGCGCGGACGCCTGCCAAAGCGGAAACGGCAGACACTCTCGCCGAAACTTCGGGCGTGCGGATATGGTCCGTTACATCATGTCCGTTGACAATCACATGCATGGCGTCGGTTTCCGGTTTCACGGTCATGTCCATTCCTGCCGCCAGCGCGACGATATCTTTTTCTTCTGTCAATTCCTGCCGAAGGACTTCGTAAGTCACCGCACGGTACATAGCACCGGTATCCAGGTAAGCGTACCCCATATTTGCCGCCAGAATTTTGGCAACACTGCTCTTTCCTGCCCCCGCCGGTCCGTCAATCGCAATAGCTAATTTACGCATCTGTCTTATCTCCTGCTGCTGAAAGCGCCGCTATCCGCCCCATAGAAAAGGCGGCCTGTAAATTATATCCTCCTGTAAACGCATGCACATCGAGTACTTCGCCCGCCAGATAAAGTCCGCGGACAATCTTCGATTCCATGGTGGAAGAATTAACTTCTTTTGTAGAAATACCGCCGACCGTTACAATGGCCTCTTCAATCGGTCTTGCCTTTGTAATAGTGAGAGGCAGTTTTTTTATTGTCTGCCGCAGATGAATACGCTGTGCTTTTTTCAGCGCCGCCGCAGGAATTTCTGCGGGGATATCTGCCAGCTTCATCACCGCATCAATCAAACGGCGGGGAAGCAGCTCCGACAAAGCATTGCCCATCTGTTTCAAACGGAACTTTTGCAAATCACGGAGAATCCGCTGATCCAGAACTTCTTCCGTCAAAGCGGGTTTCAGATCAATATAACCTGTCACCTGATACCCCTGCGACAGCCAAAGCGTAACCACGTCGCTCTGTGTCAAAACGATGGGGCCGGAGATCCCGAAATGGGTAAAAATCATTTCTCCAAAAGCCTCTGATTTCCTTCTTCCCCCTGCTGCCAGCGCCAAAGTCACATTTTTAAGGGAAAGTCCCTGCAGTTCTCTGCAATACGGTTCTGCGCAAACAAGAGGAATCAGGGCAGGACGGATTTTCGTCACCGTATGCCCCAGTTCTCCGGCCAAACGGTAACCATCGCCCGTGGAACCTGTACGGGGATATGATTTGCCGCCGGTGGCAAGAATGACTGCATCCGCTTCATAGGTTCCCTTGCCCGTTACCACGCCGGCAGCGCATCCTTTCTTTGTCTGTATATGGAAAACAGGCTCGCTTAAATGGACATCGACCTGCTTTTCATGTAAAAGGCGCACAAAAAGATGGCGGACCTCCTGGGCATCATCGCTTGCGGGAAATATGCGCCCTCCCCGCTCCACCTTTGTTTCCAACCCCCATGTATGGAAAAGAGAGAGCAAATCCATGTTATTAAACCGCTTATAAGCGCTGAAAAGAAAACGGCCGTTTCCCGGTGTCATGGCGATGAAATCCATAATAGGCGCGTTGTTCGTCAAATTGCATCGGCCTTTGCCGGTGATCCCCATTTTCAGCCCGACCTTATCCATCTTCTCAAAAAGAAGGACTTTTGCCCCGTGATCGGCTGCTGTGACAGCCGCCAAAAGTCCCGCCACGCCGCCGCCGATAATGGCGACTTTTTTACCGGTGGAGCTCATAAAGCTTTTTTACCTCCGCAGCAGTCAAACGGCGGTACTGCCCGCGATTCACATCCAGCGTAAGGAAACTGTACCTGATACGCTTCAATTCAAAAACCGGATAGTGGAAGATTTCCATCATCTTGCGGATCTCACGATTCTTTCCCTCATGGAGTACCATGCGGAGCCTTGTTTTATTCTTTTCCGCGTCATAGCCGAGCACTTCGATTTCACAGGGCGCAGTCACACCGCTGTCAATCTTTACACCCTTTTCCATCTTCTTTGCCAGTTTTTCAGAAAACTTCCCGCGAACTACCACTTCATATTCCTTCTGCACTTCATGGCGGGGATGGGTCAGAATAAAATCAAGCTGTCCGTCATTGGTCACCAAAAGGAGCCCTTCCGAATGGTAATCCAGTCTTCCCACGGGAAATACACGTTCCCGCACACGGCGGAAATAATCCATGACCGTTCTTCGTCCCGCAGGATCGGAAACGGAAGTAATCACACGATCCGGCTTATGGAATAAATAGTAGCGGAGCGGTTCCGGCTTCACAATTTCACCCAAGGCTTCAATTTTATCCGTACAGACGTCCGCCTCCGTCCCCAGTTCCCTGACGACCCTGCCGTTTACACGGACACGGCCTGCCAGAATCAATTCTTCCGCTTTACGGCGGGAGCAGACCCCTGCATGGCTCAATATTTTCTGTAATCGTTCCTTCAAAACAACTCTCCTTCATCCGGCGCATGGGCCCATTTCATCTTCAATTCACTCACACTCGATAGTCCCGTGCATTTCAGAAACTGTTTGGTTGTTCCGTACAAGATAGGCCGTCCCGGCACCTCCAACCGCCCCCGTTCTTCCACCAGCTCTTTTTCAAGAAGCGCCGCCAGTATGCGTCCTGCCGAAACGCCGCGGATCTTCTCTATTTCTGCCCGTGTCACCGGTTCTTTCATGGCAATGACCGCAAGAGTTTCCAGCGCCGCTCCTGACAGAGGCGTCTGCTTCCCCAACGTTTCTGTGAGCCATGCATCATATTCCTTCTTCGTTGCAAGAGACCAGCCTGTCCCCGTTTCATGGAGCGTAATCCCGGAATCATCTTTTCCATATCTTTCTTTCAGCAGGGCAAGCGCTTTTTCAATCTCATCGGGATTTTCTCCCAGCGTGCTTACCAATTCCTCCATAGTCACCGGATCTCCTTTGACAAAAAGGAATGCCTCCAGCAATGCCGCCAAACGGCTCAGCCCTCTCATGGCCATCCTCCTTCTATCATAAGTCCCGACACCGTATCACGGAGCAGAACCTCCCCCGTACGGAGAAGCTCCAAAAGCGCCATGAGCGACACGGCGAGGCGCAGTCTTGTCTTCTTCCCCCGGAAATATGTCATCAGCCCTACCGCTTCCCCCCGGCGCAGCGTAAAACGGAGTTCCTCCATCTCATCATCCAGAGAAACCTCCTCCTGCTCCATAATCGTCGTCTCCTCTTCCTTCAGCGATTCATAAAGAGCAAAAAACGCGGCCGACAACTTTTGGAGAGAAATCTTTCCCGTATACAGCCCGCTCCTTATTTCAGCAGGCTCTTTCGTGCGGTACACTTCCTCTTCCCGTATGAGCGACTCGATATGGGCGCGGATTTCTTTCATCCGCTTGAATTCTTCCAGCGAACGTTCCAGCTCACGGCGGGGATCCTCCGTCTCACTTTCTTCCTCTTGCCGTCGTTTCGGAAGAAGCGTCCTTGATTTAATCAGAAGCAGCGTCGCCGCCATCGTAAAAAAACTGCTTCCCAGCTCCAGATTAAAAACCTGCGCCTGATTTAAATAATCCAAGTACTGGTCGGTAATTTCATGAATGGGAATATCATGGATTTCTATTCTGTTTTTCGATACCAAGTGCAGCAGCAGATCCATCGGCCCCTCATAGACCGGAATACTCACTACGTAGCTGCCTCCTGTTGTTTCCATAACCCCTCCGTCAGCGGCAATTTTCCAATTTCTATCTTATCATAGTGGATATACATTCACAAACAGACCGCCCCCGTGCCATTTAGTATATAATGGAGAACAGAAAAAGGAGATTCCTATGGATAAAGAAATAAAAGGCAGGCTTCCTCCTTTCACGGAAGCCCTCATAAACCATACAAAAGAAAAACAATTCCCCTTTGACACGCCCGGCCACCACGGCGGAGACTTTTACAACCTTACAGAAGAAGGAAAAGCGTTTACCCGCTTCTATGGAAATGCCATGTTTGCCGCCGATATGTCCGACTCAGGCAATGACCCCGGCAACCCATCTTCCCATGAAGGCGCGGCGGGGGCAGCGGAAAAACTGGCAGCCGACACCTTCGGCGCAGACCGGGCATGGTTCGTCCTCCACGGCACTTCCGTTTCCAACCGCATTTGCTGCCAGGCGCTTCTTTCTGAAAATGATCTCGTCCTTCTTGACAGGAACAGCCATAAATCCGTTTATCAAGGCGCCCTTCTCCAATGCAGCGCCATTCCGGTCTGCCTGGACTCCCTGCGGCTGAAAAACGGAATCATCGCCGGTATCGACAAACGCAGCCTTAATGAAAAACACCTGCGAAAAGAAGCGGCACGTCTTGTGCCGGAAAGCAAGAACAGGAAACGGCCCTACCGCCTTGCCGTCGTCCAGCTTGCCACCTATGACGGTTTCATGGCCGATGCGAAATACATCCTCATGAAATTAAGAAACCTCTGCGACTATATTCTCTTTGATGCCGCATGGGCAGGATACGAGCAGTTCCTTTCCCTGACTGAAAGCCTGTCTCCCCTTACCCTGGTCCTCACAGATAAAGATCCCGGACTTCTCGTCACCCAGTCTGTCCACAAACAACTGGCGGGATTTTCACAAACCTCGCAGATATTGAAAAAGGACAGCCACCTTCGCGGTAAAAAGAGGTACCTTCCTGACGATGTCTTAGACAACGCCTTCCTCATGAATATTTCCACCAGTCCTTACTTCCCCTTCTTCTCCGCTCTCGAAATGAACGCTTTCCTCCACAGGAAATACGGGCACACTCTTTGGCAGGATGCGGCCCGCTTCGCCGTAGAGCTGCGGAAGAAGATCCTTACATCCTGCCGGAGCATCGCCCCCCTGCTCCCCCGTATCATTGACGGACGGCCATGGGAAACATATTCCACGGAAGAAATTCTTTCCGCCCCGCGCTTCTGGCAGTATGGAGAAAAAAGAAATGAAAAAGAACACTTTTCCCACACACGGATCGATCCGTGCAAAATCCTTCTCACCACGAACAGAAAAGGACGTCCGTACCCTGCCATGCTTCTTTCCCTCTATCTTCAGGAAAGAAATATTACCCCTGAAAAATGCGGGCTTCACACACTCCTCTTCCTCATCCAGCCGGGAGATCAGGAAGAAAAAGCAGAGGCTCTCGTTTCCGCATTAATAGACTTTGAAAACAACGCCTGGCATCGTCCCGTTTTGGAAATTCTCCCGAAACTCTCGAGGAATTACAACATGACCGTCGCTGAACTGGGCAGGCAGATAGAAAACTTCCTTGAAGAAGAGAATGCTTCCCGCCTGGAAAACAGCATTTTCACCCGGCGCCGAAGGGAAATGGCCTGCAGCGGGCGAAAAGCCACGGAAGCCTTCGTCAGAGGAAACAGAAAACTCCTTCCTCTTTCCCGGCTGAAAGGAAAAACCGCCCTCGAATGCGCCATGATTTATCCTCCCGGCATCTGCGCCGTCACGGCGGGAGAGAAATGGACACAGGACGATATTTCCTACTTTCTCTTCATGGAAAAGTATATGAATCGATACCCTGATTTCGCCCCGGAAATTATAGGGCTCCATAAGAAAGAAACAGCAAGAGGAAAAAAATTATTTGCCTGGATCCTATCCGAAGAGAAACGGCGGGTTTGACAGCCGGAATTTATTCATATATAATTATAAAGCTATTTAACAGCTTCACAGCTGTATTTTTTCAGAGAGGTGATTTACACAATGGCAACAAACAAGAATCTCCGTTTTAAGACCAGCAGACGTTTTGGCATGAACATTTACGGCCATCCGAAAGCGTTAAAACGGCAGCCCGCTGAAACCCGTCAGAAGAAGATGTCTGAATACGGTCTCCAGCTCGCAGAAAAACAAAAAGTTAAAGCGCTGTACAACTTATTGGAAAGACAGTTCTACCGCTATTATGATAAAGCGAGAAGAATGTCCGGCGTCGTTGGTGAAAACCTGCTGTCCCTGCTCGAAACAAGACTGGACAACCTGGTATACCGCGCAGGCTTCGCTCGCTCCATCCGCCAGGCGCGCCAGATGGTCAGCCACGGTCTCATCGCCGTTGACGGAAAGAAAGTAGATATCCCGTCCTATCCGGTACGTCCGGGACAGGTGATTACCCTGAAAGAAGCCTACAGAACCAATGAAATGTTCAAACAGGCTTTCCTCGAACTGAAGTCTTTCGACCTTCCCTATGTAGAAAAGAGCTTCGACAACTGGTCCGCGACACTCGTCCGCACACCGCTGCGTGAAGAACTCCCCTACAAAGATGAAGTCAACGAAACGCTCATCGTCGAATTGTACTCAAAATAATTTTTACCTTAAAATCCGACCTTTTTCGGTCGGATTTTTTATTTCCCGATTTAACAACCCCTTACCCCTGCATTACAATATAAGAAAAGAAATATAATGGAGGAAATTATGAATACAATCATCTTCGCCTGCTCTACATTAAGAAAAGAGCTGCTTGCCGCCATGAAAGAGAATAACAATCACACCCCTATTTTCTTTCTTCCAAGAGAAGTCCATACAGACCCCAAGTTCCTCCACACTTATGTACAGGATAAGATCGACCGTTTCTGTCAGGTAGATCGCATCGTCATCTGCACATCAGGATGCGGCGGCGGTACAATAGGACTCACAGCAACTACGGCGGAAATTGTGATTCCACGGACACGGGACTGCCTGGATATTCTTCTTTCCGGCAACTCTCTCTCCACGCTGGAAAGAAATTACGAAGGCGTTTTCTTTACCGACAGCTGGCTGGACTTTACCCGTAATTCTCCCCTTGACCTGGATAAACTGGAAGCGGAACGGGGCAAAGAAGGCGCTGCGAAATTTATAAAAAAACTGTACGGCCGCATCAATCAGTTCTACATTATCGACACCGGCTGTTATGATCTTACCCCAGTCCGGAAATATGTCCGGCGAATGGCACACATATTAAACGGGACCGTGGAAGAAATACAAGGGCAATACGGTATTCTGAAAAAAATTGCCAAAAATCAGTTTGATGAAGATTTCCTCATCCTAAGGAAAGGAGACACTGTTCCCCACGGATTTACTTTCCCTGTTTCCACAAAATAATGAAAAATAATCCAGTATAAAAGGCCGTGCATTTAGCTGCACAGCCTTTTTATATTGCTTCAGTTTTTATTTTTCCTATCCCAATATTCCGTTTCCATGCCGATTACGGAGGAATTAAAGACAGGATTTTCAGATTCTCTATAATTCTTCGTGGCTTTCATCACATAGCGGAAACCTATATAAAGCATAGGGATATTGCAATATACGATGATGATATTCCCCAAATCGGAAAACGCCCACAAGTTGGACAAGTCATAGCCTGCAATATTGCAGAATATGCCAAAAGCAGCAACAAAAACGCCCATCCCGCGGATAAAGTGGATAAAAGGACGGGAACTGGAAATACGATTTGCAGAAATTTCCGAAAAGGTAATAAATCCGATCACACAGGTATATGCAAATAGGCAGAAACAGACAGATACCAAAATCATAACGAGCTCATTCAATCCGTCCGGTGTCATGGAGCCAATAGAAAGAAGGAATTTCGGATATGTCCCTGCCGCTTTCCACGCTTCCGGTTCCATAGCCCATCGATGAGCCATAATAACGATAAAGCCTGTCATCGTACAAATCACATGCGTATCAAGGAATACACCGATGGCAGAAATGATTCCCTGTTCACAGGGATGTTTTGCTTCCGCCGCGGCCGCAGGCATCGTGATAGTCCCCTGACCGGCTTCATTGGACATAAGGCCACGCTTCACGCCCTGCATGAGAACCGTACCGAAAGCTCCCCCGAAAACAGCTTCAGGAGTGAAGGCCCCCTTAAAAACTGCGCTGAAGAAATAAGGGACATTATCTAAGTTAATCAGAATCAAGGACACCACAGTCAATACATAAATCACCGCCATGACAGGAACAAGTTTATTGCTGACCGCGGCAATACGGCGGATTCCCCCGAAAGCCATGACCGTGACCAGTACAATGACAACAAGGGACACCACGTAGTAAAAAACAGACTGCACAGGAATAGTGCTTCCTGAAAGAATGCTTCCCATGGCTCCGACGGAAGACACGACATTAAAGCCCTGTGCAGGCAGGCACATCATGGCATACACGATATAAACCAGCGATAGTGCCACGCCGATCCACACTTTGTTCCCACAGAGACACCGTGCATAGAATGGAAGGCCTCCCACAAATTCTTTCCCCCGCTTCTCCTTGAATATCTGTGCCAGGGTACTTTCCGTATAAGCAGTCGCCATACCGAAAAACGCGGATACCCACATCCAGAAAAGCGCCCCCGGGCCGCCGGCGGCAATCGCTCCGGTTACACCGATAATATTTCCCGGCCCCACACGCATGGCCGTACTCAGACAAAAAGCAGCCAATGGGGAAATCCCCGTACGGATACTGTGATTGTCCATAAGCGTACGTACGCCCCGGCTGAAACACTGAATCTGTATAAAGCCGAGTCGGAAAGTGAAATACAGCCCGGATCCTACAAGGACGATAATGGCAAGTGAGAACTGTCCTAAAAGAGGGATTGCTTTCCAAAAGCCGAACATCTTAGGAAAGTCCCAAAAGAAATCGGATACCGGTGTAACGAAAGAAAGTACGGCATTCACTGCCGCGAATAAGCCTTCCATGGTGAGTCCTCCTGTAAAGAGGAAAACGATTCTCTCAGGCAAATCCGCCGCAGAATCGTCTTCCAAATATATTTCTGAATTGCTTCGAAACTTACTGCTTTACGCCCGCTGTTTCTATGGCTGCCGCCAGTTTCGCCGCAAGCCCTTTCATCTTTTCCTTGGATACGGAACAAACGGCAAGACGGATTCCTTTCTTCATGGGAACGAGGAATACATTGTCCTTTTCAAGGCAGTCACAGACTTTCTGCGCGCCTTCCAGCGGAATCGTGATGAAGAACCCGGAAATATAGGGGACAAACTTCACACCTGCATCTTTTGCTTCTTCCATGAAGATGGCCGCTCTTTCACCAATCAGCTTGAAATATTTATTTCTTTCCGCATCCAGCCTTGCCACCTTTGCGGAATCACTGCAAATATCAATCATTACATTCTGGGCGGCACTGTTGCAGTTCGACCAGGTTGCGCGGCTCGCATACTGATTGATGTCTACAAATTCCTTTGCCACATCAGCATCGGAAGTAATGCCGATCATCGCCCCCTGGCGCTGGCCGTAAAGAGTAAACCCTTTGGACAGTGTATAAGCCACGATCGTTAAAATATTCTTGGGAAGCCCGCCAAACACCTTAAAGAAGCGGCGGCATTCCTGTTTTTCACCGCTGTAATCCAGATATGCCACATCAGGAATAAGCACCGCATTTTTATCTTTCCCTTCCACCGTATGTTTCAGTACATCCACAGCCGCCTGCCACTCTTCCACACTCATGCAGTACCCGGTGGGATTATTGGCGACACCGTTAAGAATGATGACAATATTTTTCTGGCGTGACAGGATATCTTCCACTTTTTCCCTGAAAGCGTCCACATTGAAATGACCGTCGTCTGTAAGAAATTGGAAAGAAGCAACCCTGCGATTCGGATAGTCAATCAAAGAATCATAAGCGCCCCAATGCCAATCGGTAATCAAAACTTCATCTCCATCAGCAGAATAATTATGAATAGCATGATGCAGCGCGCCTGTACCGCCCGGAGTCGCACAGGCATTAATGTATCCGCTCGGACGGGATTCTCCGAAACACTGGTCAATACAGCTTTCCAGAAACTTTTCATATCCCTGGATAGGCGCATATGCGATAATCTGGCGGGGTGTCAGCCTTGCATAGGCTTCCTTTACCACCTCAAGCTCCACTAAATTTCCGTCTTCATCAAGAATGGATCCTACAGTCCCGTTAATGACTTTATCTTTGCCGATTTTATCAGCCAAAGCCACGGCCCTGTTATTTGCCGCAAAAATGTTGTCCTGCGCGCTTTTCCCCCGCGCCTGCGGTGCTGCTACACTAAACATACGATCTACCCCTTCCAAACTGCTCATCGCTGTTACGCTACGACTTTCATATGTTAAAGATACAAATTTATTTTACCATCATGGAAAATACGCTGCAATAAATAAGACTGTACATAAGGAATTTTATTCTCCTTACCACCTATAATTGAAATGAACGGAACGGATACTCTGACGAAAGCCGCCGTCATTGTTTCATAAACGGACAAATCAATTATTTCCGGCAGATACGCTCCACTTCTTCCGCTCCGTTTCATTTTGCCAATGAATGAGTAGAGAAATAAGGAAAGCAAGGGCAAGCATTCCCGAAAAAAGACTGAGTGTCGCGCTGTAACTGCCGGTCGCCTCTTTCATGAGTGCCAATATGACCGGTCCTGCTATCCCCGCAATCCCCCAGGCTGTAAGAATGCTTCCATGGATAGCCGCCAGCTGGCGGACACCAAAAATATCGGAAAGGAAAGCGGGCATACAGGAAAATCCGCCGCCATAGCAGCTGATAACGGCAAGCACAAGAAACTGGAATGTAAAACTGTCCGTTATTTCCGACAGACGATAAAATGCAAATACTTCAAAAGCAAAGAAAATGATATACGTCATACCGCGGCCGATCCAGTCAGAAACAGTGGACCAGAAAATACGCCCCCCACCATTCACGACGCCGATGATTCCTACAAAGGATGCCGCTTCCGGCGGTGCCATACCAATCACATCCTGTGCCATAGGAGATACGACGGCAAGAAGACCGATTCCGCAAGTAATATTTGTAAAGAAAATCCACCACAAAGCGTACCACTTCCATGTCCGCATCGCTTCCTTACGCGTAAGCTGCGGGCCGAGGACGGTACGCTTCTTTCCTTTCTCCATTTCCGCCTTCAATACATCTTGAAGACAGGGAACCACCTCTCCCGGACGGGGCGCCCGAAGGTAAGATGCAGAAAGCGCCATCACCGCCGCATAGACCGCGGCAAGAATAAGGAAATTCTCCGCCAGCCCTACCGTCACAGTAAGGTACTGCATGGCCGGTCCCGCAATAAGAGCGGCAAATCCAAATCCCATAATAGCCAGACCCGTAGCAAAGCCGCGATGCAAAGGAAACCACTTCACCAGCGTAGATACCGGAGTGATATACCCTGTTCCCAGTCCGATTCCGCCGATACATCCGTAAAACAGGTACAGAAGCACCGCCGACTTTACATAAACGGCCAATGCCGTTCCCACCATGGCGGAGGCAAAAAAGCAGGCGGAAACCAGCCCCGACTTACGCGGGCCAAGACGCTCTACAATACCGCCAAGAAATCCTGCGGAAAGTCCAAGAAATAAAATGGCAATAGAAAACGCCCACGTAGTTTCCGAAAGAGACAATCCCATTTCTGCCATGACAGGTTTCGTGAGAACGCTCCAGGCATATACACTGCCGATGCAGATATGAATGCCTGCCGCCGCAAGCGCAATGAGCCAACGATTCTTTTTCATATAATCCCCTCCATTACTAACTGAATGAAGGGAAACCGATAAGCGCAAAACCGCCTGAGTAGGTTTCCCTGCCCAGACGGTCGGCTTGTTTTTAAAATAGGGAGTTCACGTGGTCAATTCCACAGAATCCGTCAGTTCTCCCTATCCTTTAGATTGTGCAGTCATCGTATCATGAAAAGCCCTTTCCGTCAACAGAAAATCCACACCATCTGTCTTTGTTCTCTTTTCCGCATGTTGTACCTACAGTACTGTTCACCATCAAAATCTGTCTATCCTCTTTATCCCACATCAGCCTGCCTGTTGTTTTTTAGAATCTGTGGGAATAAGAAAGTCTCCAGTTAAACGGGAGTTCCAAGTTTCCATAACGGTTTGCGTAATTCTTGTGATCCAGGAGGTTGTTCAAGGTCAAGGAAACCGTATCCCGCGGGGTTATGTCATAAATCGTATTCCATGTCAGACGGATACGGGACGGTACATCCCCATAAATGGAGTAGCATTCACGGTCACCGAGATACTTGAAAGTCATCGTGCTCCGCACTTTATCCGCACGGTATGTAAGCGCAGCAGCTATATCAATACGGCCTGCATCCTGCTCCCATTTGGAATTCTTCTTCGAGGGATCCCTGATTTCCGGATTGCCGTACCCCAGTCCCAACGAATAATCCCAATGGGCATTTACGGTTCTTGCAAATTCCACTTCCACGCCGGTATTTCTGAACTCTCCTTTATTGATAGCATGCTGGAGCCCGGTGAGAGGATCTTTATCAGACCAGCCGAGTTTGTTGTCAAAATCCATATGGTACACGGCAAATTTCAAACTGCTTTTATCCCCGATAAGCTTTTTCACACCGGTTTCATAAGTCCAGCCTTTTTCAGGCTTCAGCCCGCCGGCAGCAGCCTTGTTGCTAAAATAAGCATCAACGGTCGGCATCTGGAAAGCGCGCCCCACGTTGATATACCACGATGTGGTGTCATTGATTTTATACAGTGTCTGGAACTGGGGATTGATAATCCGCTGATCATCAAAAGGATCGTCGATCATTTCCCCGCGCAGTCCCACCGTCGTGCTGAAACGATCGTTAAACGCATGATCCCACGACAAATACAACGCATTGTTCGTGCGGTGCGCCTTATTTGATGATTTAACAAGGCTCGTATAATCCTCACGCTTGAAGCTGTATCCCGTGATCAAGGTATCCCTTTCGCCAAGTTTCCATTCTTTCTGCACATCGGCAATATAACTTTCCAGATCGGCAGAGGCAGATATTCTGGCATTTTTTACATGGTCCCAACCATCTGCCTGACGATAGTTGTATCCGAGCGTCGCCTTGACTCCATTGTCTTTCCCCTGATAGTACAACCCCGTAGTTATACGCCTGTCCTGATAGGTATAATCATACTTTACAGGCCTTCTTCCCGTTTTGATGCCGCCCCTTGTAATCGTGCCGTCCTGGAACATGAAATTGAAAGACAACTCATCCGTCAGCTTGCCTGCAACAGCAGCACGGTTTTTCTGTCCTTTCCCGATCCACCAGTCAATACTGGATCCACGGGGAAAATCATTGGCACGTGTATAGTCGTCGGAATATTCCTTCGACAGGCTCACCAGCAACCGGTCACCCGCATAAGCTACGCCGAAGTCTTTATAATAATTTCCCACGGTTCCTTTGATAGAAATTCCCTGTTTTGCCTGCCCAGGCTTTTTCGTAATGATATTCACCACGCCGCCCATCGCTTCGCTGCCGTACAGAGTTCCTGCCGCCCCTTTGATGATTTCTACCTTTTCAATCATTTCCACAGGAATCCCGTCAAGAGAATTGTAATTTTTCAGGTTCATAGGGATACCGTCTACCATGACAAGAGTACCTCTGTCATAACCGCGGATAACCGTACGTCCCGAACTGAATCCAAAATCCTGCCCACCATCTCCATAACCCGTACTGGTGAGCCCTACCTGGCTCTCAATGATATCAAAAGCATTTTTATAACCTGCCTCCTCAATCTTCTTAGCGGTGACCACCGTTTCCGTCGCAGGTGTTTCTATTTCTGTCGTTTCCATCCTCTGCGCCGTAACGACGACAGGATTCAGCGTGTAAACCTGATCTGCTGCCGCAGCTCCACTCCAGCCCGCCAGTGAAAACAACACTGCGCCAGCTAATAATTGACTCTTTTTCATCAGAATTCCTCCATTATTATTTTCTAATTTTTTAACTTACGGTACAAAGAAAGTGATGGACGAAAAATAATGCTCATTATTCACTCTATCTGCCAACTCACCTGCTGCAGGGCGGTCATACCGCGTACGTAACAGCCAAGTCCCCCAGTGATTTATACGAAACTCTGCCTCACCATCTCTATTTGTTGATACCATGACCGATGCCGCATCCCCGGATGAATATCCTTCATACATACCCCAGACTTTCAAAAAGGGAGTTCACGTGGTCAATTCCACAGAATCCGTCAGTTCTCCCTATCCTTTAGA
>ERZ779875.402-NODE-402-length-42740-cov-256.056202_pt1 | contig 42740 bp, 30 predicted proteins | sample MGYA00511246_ERZ779875 | MGnify/ENA primary metagenome ERZ779875 (study PRJEB29588, sample SAMEA2155093) | human gut metagenome | biome: human gut; feature: human-associated habitat; material: faeces | place: Denmark | collected 2008/2010 ... | reverse complement strand
TTCCACCTTGATTGCCATTTCTGCCTTGGTTGGCGTTTCCACCTTGATTGCCATTTCTGCCTTGGTTGGCGTTTCCACCTTGATTGCCATTTCTGCCTTGGTTGGCGTTTCCACCTTGATTGCTACATTTATTTATGTAGTCATCAAGGGTTATCGTACCATCTGGTGAATATTGTCCTAGTCCATCTTCAGATTTACTTTCAGCCAATTGCAAAAGCTTTTTACAATTCGAATCTTCTACATTTGACAACATTTCTTTCCACTTGCTTTTTATTCTCAAGAATTTTCTTGTATTTACATCTTCATATAAGTCTTTTAGGTTGTTCGAAATTTTTTCCATTTCGGTTAGATTCCAAACATTATGCGTTTGTAAATATTCTATTTCCTCTTGTGAAAAAAGTTCCTCATTTCTTTCTTGGTTACCTGAGTGTTCATCTTGACCCACAGAATCTATTCCTTCACTGGATACATCGCTCTCCATTTTTGTAGAGTTTCCTTTGGGAAATATCTCATAATATAACCAAGTACAGGATGAAATTAATCCTATGCACGCAAATAAGAAAACCACCAATCCGATTGCTATTTTTTTCCATCCATATCCATTCTTCACAAGAATAAATGCTTTCTTGCTATTGGAAAAATGGTCTATTTTATATCCTGCAATAGGTGATTTGTTCTCGTTATAATGAGTTGCTTCAAACGAGAAAGAAATAGCCTCATTAGGCACTTTGCAACCTTCAAAAATTAAATAATTGTATTTTTTAGGTAGTTTCTTTAAAGGTAAAGTTATTGGTCGCTTTACCTTTAATAAATTCAATGGTTTAAAACGAGCCTCTTCAAATCCTGTGACATCAACCACAATTATAGCGGAAGTTAGTTCATGGATATTGAAACGATTATATCCTTCTCTGTCTACTTCTTTGTCATTGATCGTAATTTTTACAGACGAAGATGGTATTTTGGCATTAGGAGCAGCCTTGTCACAGACTTGAAACCATGTCAAATCAACCTTGACATCCCATTCTAAATTAGCTAAACTAATTGTTTTTACAGGTTGATCTAATATAATTTTTTCTTTAATGGGCCAACATCCTTTTCTTGAAATATCAAGTATTATCTGTTGTCCTTCGTCAAACAAAAGACTTTGGGTAAATAGTTTCCCATTTACCTTCATTGCTATATCCGATGGAACAGATTTAGGATACTCTAAAATGCAACTGTTTTTAAAGTCTGATTCTGTTAAATCTTTCAATCCTTCTTTTGGAGAAATTCCAGATTCTGCATCTATAAGCAATACTGCTTTATAATTGCAATAGTAATTTTGGAAAATGGATCCTAAAATTTCAGGCAAAGAAAAAGGTGTACCTGAACCATAATAACGATAGGCATATTGTCCTTCTGAATTTGGATCTATGCTTGGTACAGAATGATTCTGCACTTGCTTTGATCCATAGTCAATAGAACAGATTTGTTCAAGTTTTTGGTCATCTCGTTTTGTTTCTTGAAGAATATCCTTTGTTTTGCGTAAAATATCCGCCAATTCCTTTCCATTTATATCCACAAAACCAGGGACGACAATCATGGCAGAAATTAAATCACTGTCTCTTCCAGAAATATATTTATTTGTGCATATAAAAGCAACATCCTTTCCGAATGTAACGAAATCGAAAAAAGTGGAATCAAACTTATCTTCTGATATTTTTTCAATATCAATGCATTTCAGATAGTTACGAGTATCAAGTGCTTCATTCTGCCATTGTTTTGCAGCTTCACTTGAAAAGAGTATTTCTGCTCCAGAACTTACTCTGCTAACAATTATACCAATTTTATTCATGATTATCCTCTTAATATTGATTCTAACAGTCCACGTTTACCTATTCTATATCCATCACTTCGTTCCATGATAAGATTTACGATAGATTCAGCGTAGGCTGTATTAAATTTACAATAATTTTGAAAACAAACTTTGCCCAAAGAGAAAGGCAATACAGAAACTTTGCCTCCATTGATTTGATTGGCCTCACAAATTTGCTTTAATCCATTATAGAAATCTCCATAGTGGCCTATAACATGTTCACTTAACAAGGCACTCTTATTCTGTCCTTTGTGAGCTTTGAGTTTATCAACCTTAGTAACTACCAAATATATAGCATCTGTTGAAGTCTTAAATATGCTATTGCCTTTGTTGTCTTTAAGACTATTGATATAATTCAATGTTGCTTTGAGATAATTAATCTGAGGTAAGCCTTCGTACTGACGATTTTCTGCTCCATATTCAACAACAAAGAAATGTATCTTTCTACTGCTTGTTCTGTTGGAGATTAGGATATTTGTTAGGGTGTCCAAAGCACTTTTCTCTTGATTTGTTAATGGCTTTTTGGCAAATGTCTTATACATACATTTTATTAATTCACCTGCAAAATCAATACAAGTGATAGGATGAACCAAATCTTTTTGGTCAGTTAAGTCAAATCCCATTTCGTATGTTGACATTGTTGGAGTTCCTTCAGGAAGAACGCAGACTGTTCCATTAGAGAGGAAGCACTGAGGAAGTCTGTTCATATAATCGAATCCCTGACATTCACTATCCAATGTCATTGTTTTAGCAACTTGACCATTTCCTGCAACGCTTAGTATTGCACCTAAAGCACAACTCTTACCAGACGAAGGAATTCCCCAAAAATACACCTCGGTTGTTTCTTTGCGAGAAATCTCTGATATAGATTCTGGTACATCAAATCTTGTTCGTTGTACATTTCCTGCTAACTTCTGGATAAATTCAGTTTTGATGCCTATATCTTCAAGGTCACGATAATTAAGGCGTTGTTTTTTTACAAGTTCCTTTATTACCCATGCATTGAGGAAATTGTTGTCATCTTCAATCTCGTCAAGCAAATCGTCTATGTCTATAGTTCCGTCTGTAAAAGCAGACTCTATTAGTTCTAAAATCTGCTTGTTAGGATCGTTAATTGATTTGTCTGTTTGTGTTGCAAGTATATCCTCTTTCAGAGCGTCCATTCCGTAGTGGATATATTCTCTATTTTCAAGCTCATTCAATATTTTTTTTGCTTCATCGACATAGGCATTATCTTCATACTTGTCTATAAAGTCTTGCAACGCTTTCTTGTCTTTTTTATTGATACTATCATAAAGAATTTTATCTTCAGATTTGCGAATATCAGCTTCCATTTTTGCAGATTGCGTTTTCAATCGGCTAATTGCATTTCTTGCTTCCTGTCGATGAGAACCTTCAGGATATTGATTTAAATAATCCTGATAAGCTCTTATGGAGTCTTCCTTTAATGCAGCAGACCAATCGTTAGGTTCTGCATTTTCTAACAAATCCTCAAGCTCTTTACGAACGGATGCTTTCATTGGTTCATCCACATTGTGAGGATCTTTTAGCTCAGGCAGAGTTACAACACCTTGTCTAATATATTTAAACAAATCTTGGGCTGTAAATTCTGGCAAATTATCAAATATTTCTTCTTTGTTCATTATGTTATATATTTTCTATTGGTGTTATTACAGAATCATCTTCTTCATCATCATTGTGATAGCGATGCCTCTCGTGAGTTTGTTCACGTTTGTTTCTTCGCTCTCGTCTAAGACGGCGTCTGCTTTCTCTATCATCTTCTTCGTTGTCAACATCGTCTAAGATTGGTGATGCTAATATTTCATCATGAAATTCGTTTCCTTTTCTTTCATGTTTGTAATTATTGTCTCCCATATCTATTGGACCTATTTCTGGCTTTTTAATAGAACGATTTATGCTTGGATTTATATCGTTGCCTACCCATCGTCTTCCAAATAAAGTATAGGTGCTAACTCCATTTCGTTTTTGAACAAAATAAGGCAATATCATCATCAGATATAGTATAAATCCTAATAATATTGCAGTGTAAGACAAGTCATCATCCGCTGTGTAAATATCGCTAAGAGAATCTAAGTTTTTTAAAGTCGAATTAATTTCATTAGAGTCATAATCAAATGGTAGAACTTTATTACCATCACTATTGTTTTCCGTTGATAATATTACAGATGAGAAATTATGCAACTGTTTATTCCAGTCTGTTATGGCATTTTTTATCTCTTTAATATTACCTACTAAAAAAACATTCCAAACACTTGTATTTTGATTTGCACGATTAATCCAAGAAGTAGCCTCTATTTGTAGACTATCGTAATTCTCTGTTAATTGCCGCTTTAACGTAGCTACTTCGCTATTAATTTTGCGATTATCATTCTTGCCATCGAATCCAATACGTTGATAAACAGACGGCTGAATATCCTTACAATCTTTTACGCGCTGCAAAAAGTTTTGGTAATCAGCGATACGTTTGCTACTATATTTATTATATTCATCAAACATTTTGGTTGATGAACTAATGGCATCCCTAAATTTTTCCTCGATTTCATTATTATGACTGGCAACATTCCATGCATGATTGAATGGTCCCATACATAATAAAAAAACGAAAGGAGAAGAGATTAATAAAACACGTTCAAAAAGAATGCATCTTGAAAACTTGTAATTATTATCAACACCTTTTAATTGTTGAACACCAAAGAACCAAAAAAGTAGAAGTACGACTATTCCCAAAGTATACCACAATGGTTCAGTAAGCCCTTTGTCTAATTTATAGGTTATTCCTACATACGTTACATATCCTATAAAAATTATTGCCAAGAATAATAGAATATGCGCCCATGAAAATTTGAGATTTCTATACATATTATTTATTCGGTAAGAGTTTTTCTAATTCTGTTATTTTCTTTTTGTATTCTGCTATTTTTCTACGAATTGCCTCATAATCAGTTCCGCCAGTTTGTTGTGTGGGTGTTGGGGTGTCTGATATATCTTCAACGTCAACTGCTCGACCTGCAGCAGAATCATCCCCTTCACCATCTGGTACAGGTTTTATTTTCCTTTCTGTAGGTTCTCTGAAGTCACCGTTTTTAACTGCCATTAAAGCCTTGTCAACCAAAACCATAGGAGGAATATATCCGTAAACATCAGCACCAGTATTATAAAGTACATTCCGAGCTTGCGCTACAGTAATGTCCTTTTTAAGCGATTTCATCAAAGCAATAGTTCCTGTAACTATTGGTGCTGCCATACTTGTTCCATCACATGATTGAAAGGTGTTAGAAGGGAATGAGCTATAGATGCCTTTGCCTGGAGCTGAAATATCGGAACAAGGACCATAATTCGTGAACACTGTTGGATATAGTCTTTTATCAACTGCCGTTACGACTATAGAAGAAGCGTTACGATTCTCTGGCGGAATACTTGTAAGAATGTCATCATTTCCTGCAGCAAACACAAGAATCGTATTCTTCTTGGCTGCAATTTTACAAACACGAGCCCATAAGAAAGCCACATTTTGGAATTGCGTCTTGGCAATTTCTGCTTGTTGTTCAACAGGTAGCACATTCAAACCTTTGAAAGAAGGACCGATGGATATATTCACGACATCTGCCTCATGATGAAGAGCGTACATCACTCCTGCGATGAGAGCCGACAAAGGACACTGCTTGTTGTCAAATACCTGTATAGGCATTATCTGACAGTTGGGAGCAACACCTGAAGCTCCCTTTGAAAAGTAATCTGCCGAACCTACTGCTAATCCTGCAGTATGTGTACCATGTCCTTCTCCAAGACTTAGAGAATTATTTTGGGTAAAGACATTATATGCGTCAACTATTCTTCCCTTAAACATAGGGTGACTTGCTTGAATACCATCATCAACAATGGCAACTTTGATATCTGAGCTACCTTTTGTATATGCCCATCCTTGCTTAAGATGTATCGCATTCAAATGCCAACCTACATTTTCTGTCGAATTACTGATTTGACCATGCAGTTCATACACTTCCTCGTCAAAAACAATGAACTTATGATTAGGAATTTTACTGTTTATGGTCTTGCGAATTTGGTCACGTTCGTTTTCTGGAATCTGTATGACAAGCAATTTTACTTCCTTGTCGTATCCAATAATGCTATACTTATCATCTGGATACGCTTGTTTGAAGTCACGTGCCAATGCATCTACATTGTCGTTCTCATTTTCCATATACAAAAACAGGCGATTGGCAATGATATTGGGTACACCAGGTTGCTTGACAATAGGCGGTTCTTCACCACCTTCGCCCATGACTGGAGCAACAACCGTATTGTCATCAGGCAACTTGCCGTCACTTCCGGTAATCGGTCTTACCGCTCCATTATCATCAACACGAGAACCATCCGCTCTCGTGATGGTATCAATAGGAACAACGCCGTTTACAGGCGAATGGTGGCCACAGCCTTTTAGTAGCCATGATAGCAACCAAATCAACAATATTATAAGAAGCAGCCATAACAACCATTTTAAGCAATCTTTGCCAGTCCACAATCCTGCAAACCACAGCCACCATCTTTTGTACCAAGGCAAAGTTTTCTCGTATTGGGCGAAAAACACTTTATCCTCATCTACGAGAATATTGTTTGGAGATATGTTCCATCCTGTAAACTTGTACCCTTTGTTAGGTGTAACTATAGGTATTTCTCCACTTGACAAAGTAGTGTTGGCAGCTTTTCTAAATGAAGACGAACCTTCAATAGAACCATGTTCACCTGCTTCAAAACGGCAATTGTAGAAAACATCTTCTGGTTCTGTCGTAGGTTCTTCTGTTGGAGAATCTAAAGGGATTGAAGGTTCTGGAGATATTGGAGGAATAGCAGGCGTTTCTGAAACGACCTCGTCATATTGGGCAGTAAAAGTCATGTTGGAGTTTACTCTCTGACCAATAGGCGAAGGTATCCACCCTGTAAAATTCCAGCCCTCACAAACATCCACTGTAGGTATATCCAATTTTGAAAGTATCGATCCTTCGGCACGACTGATGGTTTTGTCAAGTTTTGAAATTGTTCCATGTTCGCCAGCATCGAATGTAATCTTATATTTCTTGGTGTATTCAAAGTCGTGAATCACGGAGCCAACAACCTTGTGCTGACGCACATCAGGAGTCATACCCCATGCTACAAGATACACCTTGTCATCTGTACAATATACCCTATCTTCACTGACATATTTAATTGCACCTGCCATAATCTGCAAATCCTCTCCACTTAAATCCATAATAGAGGACTTGTATATTTTTATGGTGTCATCAAGTATTCCCTTATATCTGTCATACTCTGCTCCTGACAGTTCACTCAAACGGGTGGGATGATTCTGCCATTTCTCTATATGCCAACAAATCTGATCTTCATCATCCATATATTCAGGAGTCGCAAGGAAATGTTGCAGATTTATAGGTATAACCCTTTTGACAACACTAAAAACACTGTCGTATCTCTTGTACATGGGGTCGTGACCGATACCTTGATAGTCGGTAAAATCAGACACCTCTGTATAGCAGAGTTTTTGTTTTCCAAAGAATGAATGTCCTGCCATTTATTTATCCTTTATATAAAATTTCACAAGCATCAATGATTGTTTTAATTTTAGCATTGGCTATTGGGTCAACATGAGAAATGTCACTTGCATATAGCAGACCAATTGTTACCAAATTCTCCCATCGTTGGAAGTTGTCCCAAAGTGGAAGTTTCATTAATGTTGATTTGTCAACAGTATCTATATCGGAGGCGGCATCAAATGCGCTCAAAGTTTGTAATAATGGTTGCGGTTTTCTAACTACATTCCATGCTGAAGAACTCAAATCAACTTTAATGTGACACTTATCTGCTTTCGCACGAATATTGTCAACGTCCTCATCGTTAATATATTTGCGCCCTACAGAACTTACAAAGTTGTTGAGTGTCAATGAAGCATAATCAGCTATAGCGTTTGGTTGCTCATTAAGACTGAACACTTTACAATAGCGGTCTATTCGTTCAGAAAGGATACGTTTCATCCCCAGCTTTTTCAGTAATGCTGATAACATAAAGACTACTTCATCTGAATGTGGGAGCATAGGCTCAAGAACCTTAACCTTGTTGTTGATATAGGCATTCCAATAATCAACAATGTGTTTGGTGACAACATCCGCCACAGTTGTCAAAGTTTCCGTTTCACTCGAAACCACCTCTGCAATGGTACAGCCACGTTCTTTTAACGCTTCTTCTAATCTCGCTTTTTCGCAGCCAAAGAAATCGCATAATTTTTGAATGTTCGTTTTCTTGTTGTCCGATGGATTAATGTCCGCTTGTTTGCGTATAAAGTTTATTATAGAAAAATCTTTGGGAGTATCGGTATGGCAGATGATAATATTATATGCAATGTCTCGCAAATCACCAACTGGCACCATGAGGTTGTCTATGATATGACCGAATATCTCTGGTCTCTCGCCAACACTTAAAATAAGGGACATTCTTATATCACTGGCTATCTGTTTTACCTTTTGATTCTTTGCCTCCTTATCTTCTGGCTCAAAATAAACAGAAAGTGCATTATACATCTCTGACTTTATTTTAGCTAATTGTGCAAGGTATTTCTTTTTTCTTGCATCTTCGAGTACACTTGCGATAGCGTCAAGATTACGAATGATGGCCTTTGAACCATCATTGTTGATGGTAGCAACATCATTCCAAGTCTGTTCGGGATTAGCAAAATGACGTTGCACAAAGGCATTCTTAAGAAAGCTTTGTTTCAGATTTTCGAAATAGTCAGGATAATCAGCATACGTGTGAACACTTTTCTCTTCTGACTTGACTGCACCATCACTATAGCCATCAAAAACACCATTCTTTCCAGACCAGTAGAAATCACGTAATGGATAAATGTTTTGGAAAGCAGCGGTTCGGAACAGTCCGCCTGTTTTCACCCAATTATCAAGCCACTTGTTAGGCTTAATAATTTCCGGAAATACGGTATCGAACCTGTTCCAATGTGCATCAAGTTTGTCTATGTTTGAGGAATTGTCTGTCTTTGTTCTCTCTAAATCGATATTGAATTTTGTTGCAACAAAGAACAATGGTGCAATACCATTTGTGTCATTGAGCATATTGGCTCGTTCCTCTGGTGTAGAACCAATATTGTCTTCAATCCAACTATTTATTGTTTCTCCAATGGTAGCTTCTGCCTTTTGGTCGTTATGATGACAGAATAACACACTACTGATTCTCAATGAGCGAGAGTACTTGTTGAATAAGTAGGCTACTTTTCCTCTTCTAAGAATCTTGGGAAGAACTGTATGAATGTCCTGCTCCTTGTATTTCTCACGAGAACGAGCACCTGGGAAATCGAGAAGGTCAAGTTTATGTAAGAATTTCCTATCATCTGCAACCGAAGGCGGCAGTTCAAAGGTAAGTTCTGCAATCAGTGCCGAAAGATTTCCTTTATGAAAATCATGAGCAAGGATATTCCCATTTGAATCATATACATCTGTATAAATTTCATCATATCCAGTATCTATCTGTACACCGCAAACAGTGTCAAGCCATTCTATCTTCAACAATGTTCCTTTTTCACGGAGCACTGCAGCAAATGGTATATAAATATCTGTTTGAAAGTTAAGCTTCTTATATTCATTAATGAGGACACTGAACAAGTGACTCAATTCACTATTCCTGTTCCAAAGAAGACTGAATATATTAACCCATTTGTCATAGGAAACATATTGAATTACAGGAGCAACTATCTTACAAAAGTTTGATTGATTTACACCAGCCGCAGCATTCCCTATTACATCGTGGATGTAATCTGTAATATCCTTGACATCGTCTTCGTCAATTTCATTTTGTGCAACAATCTTTGATGCCCAAAGACCATTCATATCTTCAAGAGCCTTGTTTATATCATCATAACGCAATACGCTATCTTGATTGATTTTAATGTCATTATAATACGAATCAGCCAAGAGAAGGATTATGTCCACAACAGACAAGTTGCGTACCTTTACAAAGTCACTCATTGTAGAACAACCTTGGCTAAGAGTAAAACGAGTGATAACACCAGTTGATTCTATCTTGGCATTGTTTCCACCACTTGGATTTATATCATCTATGAAACTATATGATTTTCCTGCATTAGTGATGACAAAAGGCGAGTTTGGAGAAGACAACAAACTACTCATCAAATAAGATTTACCTACCTGACTTTCGCCATAAGCCGCTGCAGAACAATTCTCTTCCAAGGCTGCATATATGCGCTTGAGTTTGCGGCGATATTCCTTAAAAACATCGTATGGAAAAGACTCCTTTCCAAACTCTTTGGCCCATGCAATAGAGCCGTCAACCAAATCTATATGTTGCTTTATATCTTGTAGCATAATTTCATTTTTAGAGATTAGAAATCAAACGCACCTGAGTCAAGCCAATATTGTTCGTCAACACCAAGGCTTTGGATGTGTATTTCAAGATTACCATCCATTATATCATTACCATTTTTATCCGTTATTGCTGAAATGGAAAGATTTTCCTTGTCATCCATGTCACGCTCAATTGTTATCTTAAATGGCATTCGTTTTTTCAAAACATCAATGGCTTCATTTACAAGTCCTATTACTTTTGCGTCAGTCGGACAGTCTTCGTCATTTATAATGGCCTTTTTCCGAATTTTGTCTGCCATCTTATGACGGTTAAAGTCTATTGAATACAAGGCACGACTTGGATATGAGTCCATCCCTATTTGACGAACATGGAGTGATTGGGGAATACTACTAATAGTCAAGTCACCTCGGTACTTGTCTGGTGTTATGAAGTATTCAATTGGTTGTCCTTCACGAGAAGCTTCAATATAATTCACAGTTGACTTCAAATTCTTTTTCAGCAAATCTAAATTGATGATAAACTTATTCAGATTTGAAAGTTCCGAGGCATAATGTCCTATTACACCACCCATAGCCACAATAGTCTTTGCATTCTTTATATAGCCAGTATTCTCTCCAAACGGATACCAATCCCCTACGTAATAATCGTTGAGAACAATGAGTCTATTTGGTGAAACTGAGTAATATTTAAGGAATATATCCCTTATCACAGGAAGTGAAGCAGGACGTCCTGAGAGTAATACGACATCGCAAGCATAGGAATACATGATGGTTGCAACCTTCTTAAGCAAAGGCTCAAATTCTTTACGAACAACTTCTGAAACCATCTCTTTGTTAAATTTCCAAGAAAGTGATGTGATGTCAATGTTCAATCTTTGTTTGAATTCCTCTATGATTGCCTCATTAGGTGGACACTCGGAAAACACATCTGAATATTTGACAATACAATCCTTGCAGCCTTGTTTCAACAACTCCAAGAAATGGCACATTAATGGTACAGAATATTGAATATTAAAGTCCTTTCTTAATATTCTATCAGCTATAGTTTGTCCATTATAATCCTCTCCAAAGAAATTCTTTATCTTTTGGCGATATTGTTGGGTTGTTAAGTCTTTTAATTCTGTCCTAAATGCACTGTTCTCATCAAGGAGCATAATATTCTTGATAAGGGCATAAAGCATATCATCTCCTGCGAAATAATAGCTATCGTAGAATTTCGGATCTGGCGTAATGGTCGTAACATCACCTTTTATATAAGTATATTTACTAATCATCAAGTCTGATGTTCCTGCACCAATGTCAATAGATCCAACAGTTATTGAAGGCTGGCTGTCACCATCTTCTATTTTTCCATAGAGATTGAAGAACTCACTGCAACATCCTTTGTATTTTTGTCCAACCTCTCCATACATATATACCAATTGGGAGCATGTCGCTTCGTCATAGTACCACAGTCCATCGTCATCTTTCATAGAGCGAACAGCAGGGACTACGTCTACCAGTTTCCCAGGATGTGGATTTTCTACAGGGCAATTATAATCGAAATTTTCCAATAAGATTACTGCATCTTTAGCACAATGTACAAGAGCCTCTCGCTCCACCCTTGACATTGCGGTAGGACAAGTTACAATAATTCTTCGTATTCTTCTTGGTATGGACGGCTTTCCAAACCCACTACGATTAGACCTGTATTCCTCGCTATTAATTTGTATACGAGCTTGCACTAACATTTCCAAGAAAGAGAATGTCATTAAAGACCGTCTGGAATAGTGGTACGAGCTGCCACTTTCTCCGGACAGATCTATACTTCCGTCACTTTTCAACTGATTTGTTATTCCACGAAGATTCAAAATGTGGTCGTCCTTTTCACCTTTGAGAACAAGAAATTTCCATTCTTCTTTATTTGGTCTCCAATCCCACAAATATCTCTTTGGACTTGAATAGGTTGACAAAGATTCCATATCATCTGCAGTGTTTGTGGCCAAATGGATAAGTGTGTTGGCTTCTTGTCCTAAACGAACCAAGCTCGGATGAACAAATTGTTTGCTGTCTTTAATGCCAAAACTTCCAAAGTCAACTTTACGAAAAGCCAAACGCATATCGAAAGGTTCGTTATGTTTGTTGATTACAAGTGAATTGTTCGTTTTTTTAACAAGATTTGTATAGTCAATAAGTTCAAGCTGCCTTACTTGATTAAAATTGGTATTATCTTCTATTAAAAGTGCTGTTGTACGTGAGTTTCCTATATCAACAACCATATCAACATCCTTTATTTCGACATCGGTATCCTTGTAAAGTTTAACCTTGGGGAATAGATCCTTTTGAGCAAGATAGTTGATTAAGAATATGTATGATGCGATATACGACATTTTTCTCACGTTCGCACCTCTTAATTGAGATACACGTTGAACATTAGGATGAACCAAGTGCAACAAATAGTCATCAATATAACTCCAATTGTTATTAGGAGAACAATAGTCCATCAAATAGAACTCATTACTACATAGTTCGAAATCCATTTCGCTTCTAAACGCATCTGGAAAGACGGGGCATTCTTCATATTCGTCACTCTCGTAACGAGCTCTTGTATCGAATGCTAGAACTACATTGTACCATTTTATTCCCTTTTCTTCTCTTGTTGGGATTAATTTCATACGTACCCAATTTAATGGACCGAACTTAAAACGCTTGAGAGTGCGTTTAAAGAAATATGGGACTGGAAGCCAAGCATTTTCAAACTTGGAAAACTTGTTGTCTTTGTCGGAGAATGTAAGGCTAAATATATCGCCCCTTACACCTGGACAATTTTCATCTTCTATTCTCAATGGTAATATATCATCGCTTTTAAGCTCGTTGACATCAATTTCAATAGTAGGGTCACTTAAATAGCCACCTTTATGAAGTTTCTGTTTGTTATAATAATAGCACTCGTCATCTGTGCGAAGTTCGTACACAGGATCAAGTCGCCATTCCCCATTTTCAGTATCATACCATTCGTGATACCACATTTTGAACTTTTCTTGAGTATTTATCCTCAATGGAAACGTTATGATTTGAATACCAGAATTGGCTATTAAAGTATGCTCTTGCATAATAAAAATGATATTTATTCTATTGATTCTATAAATGCACTTGGTATATACGCCGTCACAACAGTCACCAAGTCATCCACCACAACTCCTACTCTCTGTTGCCCTTGCCATCTTGCAACTCTTCCTATCACTCCTTTGAACGCTCCATCTGTAACCCTTACCAATTGTCCTTTTTCGAACTTTGGCACTTCGACTAATGACACGATGGTATTGTCCGCATCGGAAGCACAGATGATTTTTAAACTATCCATCTGATAGTCAGGAACTATCATAGGAATCTTCTCTATTCTGCGACCAACGTGGACGTGTCGATAATAAAAACGAAGGAATGGGAGGTTTACGTTGTCGTAAACAAAAGATTTGAGTTGTTCTTCTGTACCGTAGGCGAAGAAGATATTTGGTAAACGAGACTCGGTAACAATTTTGCGCTTACCTTTTATAAGTTTTACAGTATCTGTAGTAGGATAGAAAGCAGTGATGCCTTTGGCTGTCATGTAGTCGTATGCCTTTTTCTCTCTACCGTATGTGGTACGTAAGGCATACCAATGAGGGCTATCTTCCTCTTTTTGTGCTTTAGGCTTACTTGCTATATGGGCATTTCTGGTGGACACCCCTGTTTGTGAACTCTCGGCGGAAACTGTGCTTTGAGCTTCGGGGAGGGCGTTGGAGGTAAGTCCAGCGCAAGGAGGGAATTCACCACCTCCTGAGGTGTGTACATCATCTGATGTCCATTCATCGACTTTCATATCGGTGCTAACTTTTTTCTAGACAGAAATCCGTTAAATTGCGACAGAAAAAAAGAGCGTGGAATCGTCCTGTTGTCCATTCCACTTCCTGAGGCTCTTGCAATTGCCTATTGTTGTTGAACAGACAACGTCAGAGCCCACGCCGATATGAAAATCATGTCCGTAAAGAGACCTAATAACACATTAGACTGCGCCCGAAAGGACACAATCCATGCTTACAGGTCTCCACGGGATTGATATAATCACACCCGGGACATCTACCGTTGACTACGTTCAAGACAACAATTTACTGTGAATTTGCAAGATTACAGGAAGTCTTAAACACAGCGTCGATAAACGCCTTCCATTATGTCTGGATTGTCTTCCCGCCCAAAGCCCGCTTACGTATAGATATGTCATGGTTGACCTCACTACACTCAGCACGGCGTAGGCTGCCGACTCGGTTATCATGAAAGAACTCGTCTTACAGCGACAACTGCGATCTGGCTATACAATCCGACTGCAAAAATACGAAAATTTATTGAGAAAAGACAAGAAATGGCAGGAAATATAAATACTGCAACACAAATTTAAGACTATTTAAGCCAATTCGCTTGAATATCTCGATTATTTTGTGTAAGAAAGCGCACCGTAATAGATGACAAACATTCTAAAATATGCAAACTGCGCTACAAATAGAAAGCAAAAAGCGCACAGAGTGATACAACCATTTGGTATTTCTTCTCTGTACGCTATTATATAATTAAGGTGTAATGCTTAACTGATACCTCTCGGCATCGTTCCATTCATCACGATAATCGTCGTTCGCCCCTGCTTTCCTGAAGTAGCTTGACATTCTTTGCGATTTCCTATCTTTTCAACAAGCCATCTTCTAAAAAGCAATGCTTGGTATGTATCCATTTGAAGTGCTATGTCGATAATCACTTCCATATCATAGACATGCGCAGAATATCCATTTTCAAGTTTGACGTATTGAGAATGCTGGAAATCTTTCAGCACACTTTGTTTCCAAATGCGCTTGATGGTATTCTTCACTGCTGTCCCTGTTACATTCAACAGTTCGGCAATCTCCCAAACAGTCATCCACACCTCACCATGATGTGGGGCGTAGATGACCATATCTTCTTGTATTGTTATCACTTGTCGTTTCATACTATGCCTTTTTTATGTTCGTATTATCGCTGCAAATATTCCCGAATGTGAATTCCTCAATGTGATTGAGTTGTTGGGACAACTTTTCTACATCCTTGCTCAACTTTTCCTTGGTAATCTTGGCGTACACTTGCGTGGTCTTGATGTCTTTGTGACCAAGCATGGAACTTACTGTTTCTATTGGTACACCATTGGAGAGGCAAACCGATGTTGCGAACGAGTGCCTTGAGACATGCCAGGAAAGTGGCTTGGTGATACCGCATTTCTTTCCCAATCTTTTGAGCGAACGCAGACAACTTCTATAAGGTGGTACAGGAAAGACTCTGCCATCCTTGCACAATCCACGATATTTCTCCATTATCTGCTTGGGATAGTCAAGCAACTTGATGTCGGCTTCCGTTCCTGTCTTCTGTCGGTGGATAACAATCCACTCGCCATCGTCAAAAAATGTCTTGATGTTCTCTTCCTTCAAGTTGTACAGGTCAATGAATGCGAGACCTGTGAAACAGCAGAATAGATACAAGTCACGCACCAACCCCATATGCTTTCTGGTGATAGGAGTTTCCATCAACAGGTGAATTTCTTCTTTTGTCAGAATCTCCCTTGTTGTTTCCTCGTTCTTGTACTCGTATCGTCTGAAAGGGTCTTTGACGAGCCACTCGTTATCAATCGCCCGAAAAATCATGGCACGGAGATTACGGACAAACACCATTGCGGAATTTATCTTCAGTTGCTTGTCTATTCTAAGGAATGTCTCATAGTTAGTAATAAACGGCAGGGACAATTCTTTCAAGGCAATGTCCTTTACACGATAATGCGACTGCAAAAACTCGCCCACGTAAGCACAACCGATTCTATATTTTGTGAATGTGCTCAAAGATTTCATGCCAGCCTTGTATTGTTTTTCCATTTCATCCCTGCTTTGCTCATAGACTTTCATCAAGGTATGGCAGCGATACTCCAATCCAAGAAAAGCGTTCTTAACCTTGTCGGCAGAGACAAAGTTGTCTCGATCTATTATCTCCTGATAATGCTTGCTGATACTCACACGCATTTTGTCCAGTTTGCGGTTCACCTCCAAGGCTTGCATACTTTTTCCAGTCATGCGTCCGCCCTTGGTGTCCCACAAATTGGGATTCACAGTCATCTTGCAACTGAACTGTGCCTGTGTTCCGTCCACTGTGATACGTCCCATAACTGGAACAGTACCGTCTTTCTTTACTACCTGTCTTTTGAGGTAGAAGATAATTGAAAATGTACTCTTCATAACGTCATTCTTTTTTGCGTTCAAAATTAATACATGAAGAGTCTTTTCTTGCTACGCATTTCACGGCAGAACACGGCAAATTTGGTTCGTAACCAAAAATATTACGTTGCTCATTAGTAACTCACTATAAATCAGAGCATTCAAATTCAATTCGTAACCTTCTTTATTCTTCCGAACCTCAACATTCCCCATTTGGGGTATAGGTTACGGATAGGTAACGTTCCTCTGTCTCATCTTGTCGTATTCCTGTCTTCGTCTGTCCTCGCCACTTTTAACCAAAATGAGGAAAGTAACTGATAACCAGTAAACTTTCCTCATTCTTCTCTCAAACACTTTTTATATGTACTTTCATATAAAGAAACTCCACCTATCCTTAATTAGCCTTAATATGTTTTTCTTTCGTTTTTTTCGAAAAACCTCCAGTTTTTCGATTTCTTTCGAAAACCCAACAGTTTTTCCTTTAGCCTTAATGAGGGATTTTTCGAAAACCCACCAGTCCTCCCTTACCCTTAAGGGAGGGTCCACCTCTCATCTCGGTCTTCTCCCCTCAGGGAAGAAGAGGAAACCGCTCCTTTCAATAGTCTTTACGACCCCTTCGGTTCCCCTTATAGGGGACAGAAACGTCGCTCGTAACCATTTCATTCTATGGTTGGCGGACCATCAGAGGTCTTCGCCAGCAGCAGAGCTGCATTTTGCAGTATGCGACCGCATGGACACGAATCGCTTACGGACTGCAGAAAAGCCAAGAAGCTCATAGCAGCACGCCCTGAACCAACGGTCACCGGCCGAAGGGAAAGGTAAAGGGCGTGCTATTTCTGTGAGCTTCTTGGCCTTCAGGGCGTGTTGCTTATATGGGCTTTTAATTACCCAATACGCCCTCCTGTAGGATTGAAATTACCCTGCACGCCCTGAAGGGGCAGAAGCTCTTAGCCCAGGGCAACGCCCTGGGTATAATGTCAGTCTGCAATGCGCCCTGTAAGGGCAAAAGCTTTAAAAAACTACTTCCTTAACGCGATATTATAATTATAATATTGTGTATTGCCCGTGATATCCTCTTTCACATGGATGAAGGGAGGAAACTTGACACTCTCTTGCTTCGCAATGCCCTTGGTCTCGAGAATGACTAATCCTGGAGCGGGAGACTCGAAAGAATCCAACTCGAAGTACTGACCCTTCCAGATGAAACTCTTGCGATGCTTGCGGATGGTGACACGATAAGGATCGGCCTGCTGAAGCATGGACTCGTAGAGATTCTTACCTATCTGGCGCTCCGTCTCTATCTGCTCGTTGGAAGAAAGCAACTTCTTGGTGGTATGTACATACACCGTCTTGCCCTCGAAGACACGCTTGCGAAGACGAACCTCGCAACCTGGTTCGGTGGTAAGATATGTCTGTACGATGTCGCTGTCGATGCTTCCTGCCACATCGCCCGTCACCTCGACAATGTACTTGCGCTCCTCCTCCACAGGCTGAGGAATACCCAGCACATTGCTAATCTCCTTGAGAACACGGTTCAACTTGTTGTTGAAGTCGTCGTGATTGTTGATGACACGCAGATGAGAATGACCCGTCCAGGCACTGATAACCTTCTTGTCGAGTTCGCGGGCTATCTGCAAACCTTGTTCGTCGGCACGCTCCAAGCGCTGGGCATTGTTGCTCGTGGTATAAAACTGCTCGGCGCCATCGGCTGCTGAAACAAGATGGAGTACGGCATCGTAACGCTCATCGCGTAATTGGGCTGTGGTATACCCCAATTCTCCGATGATACGGTTCCAAAGCTCGGGAGTGAGATACGAAGAGATATCCATCGCACCACGGTCGCATACGATGATGACTGGCTTGTCTATCGTCTCTGCCATGTGCATCATACTGTCTTCTAAAGCCAACTGTATCTGGAGCGTAGCCTTCTCGCCCTCATAGAAGAACTTGGCGTTGTCGGTAAGATAGTTCATACCTGCCTGGGTAAACATGGTAGGTACCTCGGGAATGGTGAATACCTTGTAACCCAATCCCGAGAAATGCTCTATGATGCGTACTAATGCTGTGGTCTTGCCTGCGCAAGGACCGCCCGTAAGGACTATTTTCTTAATATTATTCATATGGTTTGCGTATCTTTTTCTGCTTAACATTTGCAAAGTTAATGCAAAATTCTGAGGTAACGAAAAGATTGATACTATTTTTATTCATTGTCATGAAGATTTGACAAAATCTGGCTCTTAACAAAATTAAATCACTCATTTATTTTGATATTTTACCGATTTGATGTATCTTTGCAAAGTTTATTAGATTATTTTGAAGCAAGATATGATATACTGTATTTCCAAAAAGTTAGAAATATCCGCTGCCCACTCGCTTCAGCTCAGCTACGAAAGCAAGTGCAGCCGCATGCATGGACACAACTGGCAGATAGAAATTTTCCTCGTCAGCAGGGACAAACTCAACGAGGACGGAATGGTGGAAGACTTCACTCACATCAAGAAAGTCATACACAGCAAGATGGATCATGCCAACCTCAACGAGATTTTCGACTTCAACCCTACTGCCGAGAATATCGGTAAATGGATTGTCGAACAGTTCGACTCATGCTACAAGGTTAACATACAGGAAAGCTTCGGAAACACAGCTACTGTCATCGACGAGAACAAAATAAAGGGTATAGAGTTCATCGTCAAGTAACACTGACTGGCTGCAGATATTCACAGACAACAAAGAATGAAAACTTACAGAGTCAACGAGATATTCTACTCACTACAGGGTGAGGGAAGATGGACTGGCAGACCTGCCGTCTTCGTAAGAATGAGCGGGTGCAACTTGTCGTGCCCTTTCTGCGACACCGACTTCACACACTATACGGAGATGATGGCACAGGATATCGTGGAGCAATGTTTACGTACGGGAAATGAATGCCGGTTTATCGTGCTGACAGGAGGAGAGCCCTCTCTGCAGGCCGACGACGCCCTCATTGAGGCATGGCATCAGGCTGGCTACTATGTGGCTGTGGAGACCAACGGAACGCATCTGCTGCCACAGGGAATAGACTGGATAACCTGTTCGCCAAAGAAGGCCTTCGTAGAGACTCAGGCGGCTGTCGTCATCCCTCATGCCAACGAACTGAAACTCGTTTTCGACGACAAGCATCCTGTGGACTGCTACCATCTGAAGGCCGACTTCCTGTATCTGCAGCCTTGCGACACAGGCAACGATGAGCAGAACGCCATCATCATGAAGCATTGCATCGAATACATCAAGCAGCACCCGGAATGGCAACTCTCGCTGCAAACTCACAAAATTATAGGAATTCAATAAAACTCAATCAAAAATATGGAACATATCAAAACTCTCATTATCGGAAGTGGACCTGCTGGTTATACAGCTGCCATATATGCTGGTCGTGCTGACCTGAAACCTGTACTTTATGCCGGTTTGCAACCAGGCGGACAGTTGACCACCACCACCATCGTAGAAAACTTTCCTGGCTATCCCAATGGTGTGGACGGCAATCAGATGATGATGGACATGCGTGAACAGGCTGAACGATTCGGAACTGAAATGCGCGACGGAAGCATCACTCACATCGACTTCGAGAACCGTCCTTATCGTGTGGAAGACGAAGACGGTAAGGCTTTTACAACCGACACCATCATCATTGCCACAGGAGCCACAGCCAAATACTTGGGGCTTGAAGACGAGGAGAAGTATAAGGGACAGGGTGTATCGGCATGTGCCACCTGCGACGGTTTCTTCTATCGTAAGCGTACGGTGGCTGTTGTGGGCGGTGGAGACACGGCCTGCGAGGAAGCTCTCTATCTGGCAAGTCTCGCCAAGAAGGTGTATATGATCGTGAGAAAGCCTTTCCTGCGTGCTGCTGAGATCATGCAGCAACGAGTGAAGGAGAAAGAGAACATAGAGATTCTTTTTGAAACCAACACTAAAGGACTCTTTGGCGACAACGGTGTAGAGGGTGCCCACCTGGTACGTCATCTCGGCGAACCCAACGAGGAGGCCTTCGACATTGCCATCGACGGTTTCTTCCTTGCCATTGGTCATAAGCCCAACACCGAGCTTTTCAAGGGCCATATCGATCTCGACGAGCAGGGATTCATCAAGGTGGTTCCCGGCACTGCCACCACCAATCTGCCCGGTATCTTTGCTGCAGGTGATGTGGCCGATCCCGTTTACCGTCAGGGAGTTGTAGCTGCAGGATCTGGTGCCAAAGCTGCCATTGAAGCCGACCGCTATCTACAAAAGCTTTAAAGGCAAAGGAGTCTCATGACGCGCATAGAGCAAGAAAAGAAAACGGTAAGCCAAATGGTGGAGATATACTGCCATGGCATGAAGCATACGAAAGAAGGACTTTGCGAGGAGTGTTCGGCCCTACTCGACTATGCCTACACCAGATTGGAGCATTGCAAGTTTGGCGAGAAGAAGCCGACTTGCAAGAAATGTCCTATTCACTGCTATAAGCCTGACAGAAAAATACAAATGCAGGCTACTATGCGCTATGCAGGCCCCCGTATGTTGTGGCATCACCCCATTGCTGCAATAAGACACATGATCAATGAATGGTGAACATCCAGACATTATTCTGTCGCTTTCAATGTATAGATTTCACTGGGAGTCTTACGCTTGAGCACCTCCAGTATAAAGTCTTTTCCTGCCACGATACCATAGCTACGCAGAATCTGTTCTACAGTCTTGCGTGCCAATTCTGGATGATTATTCTCCTCGCTCAAATGGCATAACCAAACATGGCGCAAAGCTTCTGTTGCATTCTCTGCCAGAGCCTTACCGCATGAAGTATTACTCAGATGACCATTAGGACCAAGAATCCGATCTTTAAGATACTGAGGATAAGGTCCCTGCTTCAACATCTCCTCATCATGATTAGCTTCTAAGACAAGATAATTAGCACGACCTATAAAATCGTGCATCTCATCAGTGATATGACCTACATCTGTTATCAAACAGAAAGTCACACCACCACACTCCACCTGATAGCCCACATTGTCGGTACTGTCGTGAGGAACACCAAATGGAGTGATACGAAACTCACCCAGCACGAAGGGCACACCTTTCTCTACGACATGCACATTGGCACCATTGATCTTCTTGCGAACACAATAGTTGTTCTCAATGCCATTATGCACCTTACGAGTTGTATAAACAGGCAAGTGATAATCATTGCTTAGGCTTCCCACAGACTTGACATGGTCGGCATGGTCGTGAGTGATAAGAATGTTGTGCACATCCTCGAAGCGCAATCCATAGTTATGAAAGTGCTTTTTCAGTGTCCTTATTCCTACTCCCACATCTATTAATAGTGAATCCGTCTCAGTAAAAAGATAGTAGCAATTACCACTACTTCCGCTGCCGAAGGAAATAAATCTTAGCATCTTAATTTTTATTTTCATGCAAAGTTAGCTAAAAAGATTCTAATTACAAAGTTTTTTCTTACCTTTGTGGCGTTTTTAAGCTAATTTAAAAAGATACTGATATGAGAACAAGAAGAATTTATCTTCGATGGATCCTATTGGCTGCCGTGAGCGGCATGATGATGATGGCAGGTTCTTCTTGCAAGCACGAACTGAGCGAAGAGGAACAACTGCGAATGGATGCCGACTCCTTCGCCGTAAACTACTACAACTGGCACTTCGAGAAAGCGCTGCGTTACTGCACGCCCGAGTCGGAGAAATGGCTGAGGTTTGCTGCCAGCAATGTGCACCAGGCGGATGTCGACTCGCTGCGTGCTAAAAACGAAGACGCCCAGATTGAACTGGGCGACATCGAATGGCAAGACAATGATTCGCTTGCCACAATAGAAATAAAGGTTTCTGACTTTCTGCAGATGGACACCATAGGAAAGGTTGCCCGACTGACAGAGAAAGCCAACTTCTGCCTCCCCATGGTAAAGAGAGACGGAAGATGGATGGTTAGAATGGGAAGCCCACTGCGAAGTGAAACGCAAAGTCGCGACTGAGTCGTGGATGAATGATTGCCCAGTGCTCCTGCTCGTTCTCATAGGCGGGATTGATGGCTTTCATACCCATATCGAAACGCAGGATGAAATAGTCGAAGTTAAGACGTATTCCCAAGCCGTAAGCCACAGCTATCTGCTTGTAGAACTCATCCAACTTGAACTGTCCGCCTGGTTGCTCATCGTAGGAACGAAGGGTCCAGATGTTGCCGGCATCTATGAAGAACGCACCCTGGAACTTCCAGAACAAAGACGTGCGGTACTCGGCATTGAGGTCGAGCTTCAGATCGCCCGTCTGGTTGATGAAGTCGATACGGCCGTCGGTGCCTCTGAACTTTCCTGGTCCCAACTCTCTTACGCCCCATCCTCGCACGGAGTTGGCTCCACCCGAGAAATATCGTTTTTCGAAAGGCAGCACTCGGCTGTTGCCATAAGGATAGGCTATGCCGAAGCCTGCATGCAGCGCCAGGGCGTTGCGCTTGTCAAACTGCATCAGATGGGTGTAATCGAAATCAAACTTAGCATACTGAGCGTAGGCTATATTAAATAAGGTGTACTGACCCTCACCATTCTTCTTCAGTCCGAACGCCTTGGCTGCTCCGTTGAGCAGATTGCCTGCTGTCTCGATATTTGCCCTCATGGCGTCTATACCATTATTATATGTAATACCAAAACCTATCTTCATAATGAAAAGGTCCTCGTAGTTGTAACGCAGGATGGCGTTACGATTGTCTGCATCGTCGAGGTAGTCTTTCTTGAAGGTAGGAGAAATCCACGGCATATACACATAGTTGAGATCGAGCAGGTCGATGCGCCAGTTGAGATGGTGTCTGGGTTCGGCCCAGCGATAGCGCCAGGCTGTAGAGAACACCCTGCGATAGAACTCGGGACGGTTCTGCATGTCCCAACTCACAGAGAGCTCAGAACTTGCCGTCTGTCTCCTACGGAAGCTCTTCGACAGGAATGGTGCTAAGAATCGCGGGAACATCAACTTGGCTTCTGCCGAATACTCGATGTAGTTCTGGTCGGTGTAGCCCTCCAGTCCCTTGATGGCCTCGTAGGCTCCACGCAGTTCGATGCTGAACTGTTCGCTGCCATGGAACAGGTTGCGGTTGGTATAGGTAAGCGAGGCTGCTGCTCCCAGGTTGCCTGCCGTATTGGTGCCCTCGGGCTGAAACGACAGGGTGTGGGGCTTATTGGTGCTTATCTGTATGTTGCAGTCCAGCTGATTGGTGTCGGGCACTTCTACGAAACGTATGCTCGTATACTTCACAGCCTGCAGACGGGCAAAGTTATTGTACGTACGCTGCAGGTCGGAAGCGCTGTAGGGCTGTCCTTCCTTCACGGCTGTGGCGTTGAGCAACACCTGATGGCGCAGATGGATGGGCAAACTGTCATTGCTCAAGAAGTTGACCTGACGAATCCAGTATCGCGGATGGTCGGTGGCAGGCTGGTTGCTGCTTGCCTTGTACTTCAGGAGATGGAGTTTCAGGTCGATATCCTTCTCGCCGGAGATGGTGTCGGCATCATACTGAATGAAGTCTTTGTTGAAACGGAAATATCCACTGTCTGCCAAGAGTCTTGCTATACGCTTGCGCTCGGCATCGAGCGCCTCTACACTGAAACGCATTCCTGGCTTCAGCAAGCGCTGACTCTCATCGCCCAGACTCAGCACCTTGCGCACCTCTTCGTCGTCGACCACATAGGTCATCTTACCTATCCGGTAAGGCTCTCCAGGATGCAACAGATACTGGGCATCGAGCTTCTTGCCCTTCGTAGTGGTGAAAAGCGAGACTCCTGCCTGCAGGAATCCCTGGTTCTGCATCGCCACACGGAGGTCCTGACACGACAGGCGTGCCTGCAACGTATCGAAGATGACGGGCTTGCGGCTGAAGGGATTTCTGAAAAGCGAGAAGATCTTGGGGGCTTCCTTCTGACGGACATAGGGTTTGAGCGACGAAGCATCGTAGGATTTATCGTCGCTCTTCACCTCCACCTTGTTAAGGATATATTCGCCTTCGGGAACATGCTTACTCACAGAGCACGCACCCAACACGAGGGGGACAAACAATATGGATATTCGATGTAGTTTCAACTTTTTTTGCTTTTACGTTATTATTTGGTGATGCGGAACCAGTCCACATCTATCCAACCACGGTTGGTCTTGCCTTCGGGCTCCTTGGCGAGGAGTCCTACCTTGGCTCCAATCCACTTGCCTTCGCGCATGGTAAATTCATCGCCCACCTTCTTGTACGACTTGCCATTCTGGGAGAAATAGAACTGCATCTTGCCCTGGCGTACCACCATTCGCATATAAGCCTGCTCGTGGATGGCTGGCTGATAGTCTATCTTGTCTACCAAACTTGGCTTCAGCGTATCGAGAACCTTCACAGTCTCGGCCTTGCCCTTGTCGGCACTCTTGCAGGTAATCTGCTGCAACTGGAACTCATCGCCCACTCGCTTGACTACCAATGCCGTGTAGTCGAGGCCCATCATGATGATACCGCCCATCTGGTTCTGATCCTTGGCAGTAAGCTGTAGTTTGGTGGTGACTGTGAAGTTGTCGGCTGGAGTTTTCTGCAACAACAGGTTGGGTGTGTGCCAGATGGTTCCGTCGTTCTTGTCGGTATAGACGCGCATCACGCCCATCGAGGTTGGCATTCCATACCACTGCTGGTAGTTGGCGTGCCATTGCCATTGAAGGCCCAACTTTGTTTCATTGAACTCATCGCTCTCCACGGGGTTTACGTTCACATGAACGGCAGCCTTAGGCATCTTATAAGTCTCGTAAGGTTCGCCACAATAGCCCTTGGCTGGCACCTTGCCCATCACAGGCCAGTTGTCCTTCCAGGTGACAGGCTGCAAGTGAACAACACGTCCGTAGGCTTCCTTGTCCTGGAAATGCATAAACCAGTCTTCGCCGTATTTTGTATGAACCCATCCGCCCTGATGAGGGCCATTGATTTTGCTCTTGCCCTGAGCAAGCACCTTCTTAGCCTCGTAAGGACCGAAAGGCGACTTGGAGCGCATGGCAATCTGATGACCTGTGGGAACACCTCCGGCAGGGAACATCACCCAGTACCAGCCGTTGCGCTTATAAAACTTAGGACCTTCGCAAGTGCGATTCTCTGTTCCGTTGCCGTCGAAGACTATGACAGGATCGCTGATGGCCTTGGTTCCTTCGGCATTCAACTCGCGAACAGTGATGACAGATGCGAAGCGATTGCGCGAATTGGCCCAGCCATTCACCAAGTACACGCGGCCGTCCTCGTCCCACAGAGGAGAGGTGTCGATCATTCCCTTGCCAGGAATCACACACACTGGATCGTCCCATTTGCCGGCTGGATTCTTGGTCTTCACCATGAACACACCGTAATCGGGGTCACCCCAATAGATATAGAACTCGCCATTATGATAACTGATGCAGGGAGCCCACACACCATTGCCATGCGATGGCTTATCGAACTCGCTCTCAGGCTGGAGCTTGGTGACAGCATGTCCGATGAGTTCCCAGTTGACAAGGTCCTTGCTGTGGAGGATGGGCAGACCGGGAATACAGTTGAAACTGCTGGCTGTGAGGTAATAGTCATCACCTACAGCCACCACGTCGGGGTCACTATAGTCTGCATTAATTACAGGATTGGTATAAGTTCCGTTACCATTGTCCGGATTCCATACCTGCGACACGTAAGGTTTGGCTGTCTGAGCAAAGGCTCCTAAAGATGCCGATGCAAGAAATAATACGATTAGTTTTTTCTTCATTGGTTATGAAAAGATTTAGTTTGTTAAAAAAAATAGTTTATTTGAATGATATTTTATTTAAAGAAATGGCGTATTAAACATATTGTTTGGTGAAAGAAGTTATATATTAAACATCTTGTTTAGTATTCTGCTCTATCTTTCTTACAGTCAGATGATAGCGATTACCATCAAAGAGGACCTGCATCATGCGTATAGGATGCTCACCATGACCACTGAGAGCCAAGGCAACATGTCCCATCGTGCGACGGAGATTGAGTTCGATGCAGGGATTGATAAAGACATCCTTGCTTCCAGGCTCTTTGGCGCACACCATCATATCAACTCCGAACGGACCGCTGTAGACTCCCTTCAGAGCAGGCTGCATCACCTCGCAGACATGCTGGCTGATAGCTTCCAGCTGCTCATGGCTGACATAAGACTGCAGCATTTCCTCCTTCTCTTCCTCCGACGCAAGCACATTGCCCGTATAGGCATTCTTCGCAACCTGGAAAAGAGACAGTCCTCGATAAACAATCTGTCCATCGATGGCTTCAAACTCCATACCGAAATCTTTCACCTTATTATAATAGGGCTCTACTGTGACACCGCCCTGTTTTTCGATGATACGTTCAGCCCAGCGCGAGAAGCCTGGGTCTTGCAACATCTGAGCTGTGAGATAGCGCACGCCCCTGCCGCTGCTGCTCCAAGGAGCTTTGACTACAGACCGCTGCATAAGCTGCACCAGAAGGACAAGATCCTGCAGGTTCGACACGAACTTCACGTCGCTCTGCAGATGCGTGGATGCCCATTGGCGAGAACTCAGTTCTCTTATCTTTTGCATGGTTTCATCGGTAGGAAGCATTATGTCAGGGCATCCTATGCGGCGCAACTCCTCCTTGAGCGAGAGATTCCAGCCCCAGGGATGAATGCTGTCCACCGACATGGTATCGGCAAATATCTTCTGCAACTGCAACTTGGTGACGAACTCCACCCTGTCCTGGTTCTCATAACCGCAGAGATGACGCACCTTGTCGCGGGCATTGTCTATGTCGTCGACCAACACCAAATCTCCATCGTCAGCCCATAAGGCAGGAATGAAAGACAGGTCGCCCCGAAGGAGACGACCAGCATGGGGTGCGGTGAATATTTTTTGGTTGGCAGCTAACGCCAAATCGTGGTCTGGATTGAAAATATGCAACTTCATGAGTGCAAAGTTACTAAAATCTCGCTATATTTTGCCTCATTTTACTTAGATTAGTGCTAAATAATGAAAAAAAAGTTGTTTTTTGCTATCTTGAGTTTGCAATTTAGAAAATAAATATTACCTTTGCACTATTAAAAACAATACGAAAGAACATAAACTCATGGAAGAGGCTTTCTTCAGAACACATCGATATCTGGTCGAGCACATCAACGCTCCGGTTCGTCGCACCCTGATGGATGAGATTGACTGGAACGACCGCATGATTGGTATCAAGGGTACACGAGGAGTCGGAAAGACTACTTTCCTACTGCAATATGCCAAGGAAAAGTTTGGTGCTGACGACCACAAATGTCTCTTTGTGAACATGAACAACTTCTACTTCCAAGGACGTGGAATAGCCGACTTTGCCGGCGACTTTGTCAGACAGGGCGGACGCACATTGCTTATCGACCAGGTTTTCAAACAGCCAGACTGGAGCAAGGAGCTTCGTCGTTGCTACGACCTCTATCCCGAGCTGAAGATCGTCTTTACTGGTTCGAGCGTGATGCGACTGAAAGAGGAGAATCCTGAGCTCAACGGCATCGTGAAGAGTTACAACCTGCGTGGTTTCTCCTTCCGCGAGTTCATCAACCTGCAGACAGGCAACAACTTCCAGCCATACGAGTTGGAGGACATCCTGCAGAACCACGAGCATATCATCAAGCAGATCCTGCCCAAGGTGAGTCCGATGAAATACTTCAAGGACTATCTGCACCATGGTTTCTATCCCTTCTTCCTGGAGCAGCGCAACTTTACCGAGAACCTGCTCAAAACCATGAATATGATGACCGAGGTGGACATACTGCTCATCAAACAGATAGAACTGAAGTACCTCACTAAGATAAAGCGACTCTTCTACCAGTTGGCAGTAGAGGGAGCCAAGGCGCCCAACATCAGTCAGTTGGCTGAAGGCATAGAGACCAGCCGTGCCACGGTAATGAACTACATCAAGTATCTCGCAGACGCACGACTCATCAACATGATTTATCCAGACAATCAAGAGTTCCCCAAAAAGCCATCCAAGGTGATGTTGCACAATCCTAATCTGATGTACGCCATCTTCCCCCTGCAGATAGACGAACAGGAAGTGATGGAAACATTCTTTGTCAACTCCATGTGGAAAGACCATAAGGTGCATCAGGGTGGACACGACCATTTCTATATGGTGGACGGTAACAAGAAGTTCCGCATATGCGACGCCCAGGCTACTAATAAATTAAGGTATACCCCCGACACCATCTACGCCCGTTACAACACCGAGGTGGGAAAGGACAACAGAATACCGCTCTGGCTCTTGGGATTCCTTTACTAAAAGGAAAGCGCAACTACTAAAAGGAAAGCGCAACAAGAAAGGTCTCGAAGAAAAATCTCGAAGAAAAGCCTCAGAGTTTACACCTCGAAGGAAAAATAAAAGCAAAGCAAGACTATTAAGACAAAAATAAAATAAGTATACAAAACATTTTTAATATTTTATCTAAAAGTAAAATGGCTAAAGAAAAAAAATTTATCACTTGTGATGGTAACACAGCTGCCGCTCATGTAAGCTATATGTTTACTGAGGTTGCTGCCATCTACCCTATCACTCCATCATCACCAATGGCGGAGCATGTAGATGAATGGGCTGCCAAAGGTCGTAAGAACCTCTTCGGTCAGCGAGTTTCTATCCAGGAAATGGAATCTGAGGCTGGTGCAGCTGGTGCTGTTCACGGTTCTCTTCAGGCTGGTGCCTTGACTTCAACTTACACTGCTTCTCAGGGCTTGTTGTTGATGATTCCTAACATGTACAAGATCGCTGGTGAGTTGCTCCCTTGCGTGTTCAACGTATCAGCTCGTACATTGGCTTCTCACTCTCTTTGTATCTTCGGTGACCACCAGGACGTTATGGCTTGTCGTCAGACTGGCTTCGCTATGTTCTGCTCTGGTTCTGTTCAGGAGGTAATGGACCTTTCTGCAGTTCCTCACTTGGCTACATTGGAAACAAAGGTTCCTTTCATTAACTTCTTCGATGGTTTCCGTACTTCTCACGAGTACCACAAGATCGAGGAGATGGATATGGAAGACATCCGTCCATTGGTTAAGGAAGAGTACATCGAGGACTTCCGTAACCGTGCATTGACTCCTGAGCGTCCTGTTACTCGCGGTACCGCTGAGAACCCAGAGACATTCTTCACTCACCGTGAGGCTTGCAACTCTTATTACGATGCAATTCCTGAGGTAGTAGAGAAGTACTGCCAGGAGATGACTAAGATCACAGGCCGTGAGTATCACCTCTTCAACTACTATGGTGCTGAGGATGCTGAGAACATCATCATCCTGATGGGTTCTGCTACAGAGCCAGCTCGCGAGGCTATCGACTACTTGAACAAGCAGGGCAAGAAGGTTGGTATGGTTGCAGTTCACCTCTTCCGTCCATTCTCTGTTGACTTCTTGAAGAAGGCTATCCCAGCTACAGTTAAGCGCATCGCTGTTCTCGATCGTACTAAGGAGCCAGGTGCAGAGGGTGAGCCATTGTACCTCGACGTTAAGTCTGCTCTCTACGATGACGAGCGCAAGCCATTGATCGTTGGCGGTCGCTACGGTCTCGGTTCTTCTGATACAACTCCTGCTAAGATCGTTGCTGTATTCAAGAACCTCGAGTTGCCACAGCCAAAGAACCACTTCACTGTAGGTATCGTTGATGACGTTACATTCACTTCTCTCCCAGAAGAGGAGGAGATCCCAATGGGTGGCGACGACTTGTTCGAGGCTAAGTTCTATGGTTTGGGTGCTGACGGTACTGTTGGTGCTAACAAGAACTCAGTTCAGATCATCGGTAACAATACCAACAAGTATTGCCAGGCATACTTCTCTTACGACTCTAAGAAGTCTGGTGGTTTCACCTGCTCTCACTTGCGTTTCGGCGACAGCCCTATCCACAGCGCATATCAGGTAAATACTCCTAACTTCGTAGCTTGTCACGTACAGGCTTACCTCCACATGTACGATGTAACACGTGGTTTGCGTAAGAACGGTTTCTTCCTGTTGAACACAATCTTCGACGGCGAGGAGTTGGTTAACTTCATCCCTAACAAGGTAAAGCGTTACTTCGCTAAGAACAACATCACAGTTTACTATATCAACGCAACTAAGATTGCTCAGGAGATTGGTCTCGGCAACCGTACCAACACCATCCTCCAGTCTGCATTCTTCCGTATCACAGAGGTTATTCCTTTGGATCTCGCTGTAGAGCAGATGAAGGCATTCATCGTTAAGTCTTACTCTAAGAAGGGTCAGGACGTTGTTGACAAGAACTTCGGCGCTGTTGACCGTGGTGGTGAGTACAAGCAGTTGACAGTAGATCCAGCTTGGGCTAACCTCGCTGACGATGAGGCTAAGGAGGATAACGCTCCAGCATTCGTTAAGGAGCTCGTTCGTCCTATCAACGGCCAGGCAGGTGACCTCTTGAAGGTTTCTGACTTCGTTAAGCACGACACAGTAGACGGTACATGGCAGAATGGTACTGCAGCATTCGAGAAGCGTGGTGTTGAGGCATTCGTACCAGTATGGAACGTAGAGAACTGTATCCAGTGTAACAAGTGTTCATTCGTTTGTCCTCACGCAGCTATCCGTCCATTCGTATTGACCGACGAGGAGCTCGCAGGCATCGAGGGTCTCGAGACTCAGGATGTGAAGGCTCCTAAGGCTTTGGCTGGCATGCACTTCCGCATCGAGACTTCAGTACTCGACTGTCTGGGTTGTGGTAACTGTGCTGACGTCTGCCCAGGTAAGAAGGGTGAGAAGGCGTTGACAATGGTTCCATTCAACGTTGACGCAGAGGATATGGTCAAGGAAGCAGCTAACTGGGAGTACCTCGTACACAACGTTGCTTCTAAGCAGGATCTCGTTGACATCAAGCAGAGTCCTAAGAACTCTCAGTTCGCTCAGCCATTGTTCGAGTTCTCTGGTGCTTGCTCTGGTTGTGGTGAGACTCCATACGTTAAGTTGATTTCTCAGCTCTTCGGTGATCGTCAGATGATCGCTAACGCTACTGGTTGTTCTTCTATCTACTCAGCTTCTATCCCATCAACTCCATATACAAAGAACGCTAAGGGTCAGGGTCCTGCATTCGACAACTCATTGTTCGAGGACTTCTGCGAGTTCGGTCTCGGTATGGTAATGGGTAACAAGAAGATGAAGGAGCGTATCGCTCACTTGCTCGAGGAGGCTAAGGCTCAGGAGCATGTTCCTGCTGAGTTCGTAGCAGCTGCTGACAAGTGGGTTGCTAACATGAACGATTCAGAGGGTTCTAAGGAGGCTGCTGCAGAGTTGAAGCCTCTCATCGCTGCCGGCGCTGAGAAGGGTTGCCCTATCTGCAAGGAGCTCAAGACTTTGGATCACTACCTCGTTAAGCGTTCACAGTGGATCATCGGTGGTGACGGTGCTTCTTATGATATCGGTTACGGTGGTCTCGACCACGTATTGGCTTCTGGTGAGGATGTTAACATCCTGGTACTCGATACTGAGGTTTACTCTAACACTGGTGGTCAGTCTTCTAAGTCTACTCCACTCGGTGCTATCGCACAGTTCGCTGCTCAGGGTAAGCGTATCCGTAAGAAGGATCTCGGTTTGATGCAGACTACATACGGTTACATCTACGTAGCTCAGGTAGCTATGGGTGCTGACAATGCTCAGACATTGAAGGCTATCCGTGAGGCTGAGGCTTATCCAGGTCCATCACTCATCATCGCTTACGCACCATGTATCAACCACGGTTTGAAGCGTAAGGGCGGTATGGGTCGTTCACAGCACGAGGAAGAGTTGGCTGTTGAGTGCGGTTACTGGCACTTGTGGCGTTACAACCCACTGTTGGCTGATGAGGGTAAGAACCCATTCACACTCGACTCAAAGGCTCCTAACTGGGAGAACTTCCGCGACTTCTTGCTCGGTGAGGTTCGTTACCTCTCTGTACAGAAGGCATTCCCTAAGGAGGCTGATGAGCTCTTCTCTCAGGCAGAGAAGATGGCTAAGCTCCGCTACCAGACTTACGTTCGCAAGAGCCAGGAGGACTGGAGCGAGGAAATCTAATCTGATTCTTCTATATCAGTAATATAATGCAAGCCGAGAGGATTTTTTAGTCCTCTCGGCTTTTTTTATGCGTTTTTGCATATTTATCGAAAAAAAGTCGTAACTTTGCAAGAAAAGACCAACATGAGACTAAACAAAACATTACTTACCTTCGGCCTGGCCACTGCCCTCCTGCAGATGCCAGCCACTACGTTTGCCCAATCCGCTGGTGCCAGTTCTTCCACCCATAATCCGCTTCTCGTAAAGAGCACTCTGCCTTTCGGCGCTCCCGATTTCAGCAAGATTCAGGAGAGCGACTATCTTCCTGCCTTCGAGATAGCCATCAAGAGCCAGCGTGAGAACATCCAGAAGATTGTTAACAACAAGAAGAAACCAACCTTCCTGAACACCATCCTCGCTTTCGAAGAGAGCGGACTCCTGCTCGACCGTGTGAGCAACGTCTTCTTCGGACTCACCAGCGCCCACAAAACTCCTGGCATTGCCGAAACTCAGAAGAAGGTGATGCCATTGCTTACCGATCTGGACAACGAGATTTCTTTCAACAAGCAACTCTTCAACCGCATCAAGTTCGTTTACGACAACGAACTGAAGAAACTCAAGGGCGAAGATCTTCGCCTGACCGAGCAGATCTACAAGCGTTTTGTTCGCTCTGGCGCCTTGCTGTCGGCAGAGAAGATGGAGCGCATGAAGCAGATCAACACCCGCATCTCGCAACTGCAGGAGCAATGGGACAACCTCTTGCCTGCAGCCACCAACAATGCTGTGGTATGGGTACAGAGCAAGGACGAGTTGGCTGGCCTGAGCGATGCTGATATAGCTCAGTGCAAGAAAGACGCAGAGAGCCGTGGCGGTAAGGCTTCTTACTGCGTGGTAATCATCAACACCACCCAGCAGCCTATCCTCGCCTCGCTTGCCAACCGCGAGCTTCGCCGCCGTGTGTACGAGGCAAGTATCCATCGTGCAGATGCCACCAATCCAGAGTTCAACACCTTCCCTATCGTTACCGAAATAGCCAAGTTGCGTGCCGAGAAGGGACAGCTCATGGGCTACAACAACTATGCCGACTACTCGCTCGAGAAAACCATGGCGAAGAACAGTCAGAACGTGAACAGCTTCCTGGGACAGCTCATCAAGGAATACACTCCCAAGGCTGAGGCAGAGACCAAGGCTATCGAAGAATACGCTCAGAAACTGGAGGGTAATGACTTCAAGCTGCAGCCCTACGACCGATTCTACTATTCCGCAAAGATGAAGAAGGAACTCCTCAACATTACAGACGACGAGATAAAACCTTATTTCAATATCGACAGCGTACAGATCAATGGCGTGTTCTATGCAGCCCACAAGGTATATGGTCTTAACTTCAAACAGCGCAAAGACATCCCAACCTATCATCCCGACATGAAGGTGTTTGAGGTGAGCGATAAGAACGGTAAGCCTCTGGCTCTCTTCTATAGCGACTTCTTCCGCCGTCCTACCAAACGAGGTGGCGCATGGATGAGCGCTTTCGCCAAGCAGAGCAGACAGCGCGGTCAGTTGCCTATCATATATAATGTATGTAACAACGCCAAGGCTCCCGAAGGACAGCCTTCACTCATCACCTGGGACGAGGTTTGCACCATGTTCCATGAGTTCGGTCACGCCCTGCACGGCATACTCTCCGACTGCCAGTACAACACCCTTTCCGGTACAGCCGTAGCACGAGACTTCGTAGAAATGCCTTCGCAGTTTAATGAGTCGTTTGCTTCCATTCCTGAGGTGTTCGACCACTTTGCCCGTCATACCGAAACAGGCGCTCCTATGCCAGCAGCCCTGAAGGAACGCATGCTCAAGAGCATCAATTTCCAGACAGCCTATTCCCTGGGCGAGAACTTGGCTGCCACCTGTCTCGACCTGGCTTGGCACGAACTGACTCCCGAACAGGTTCCTTCTGCCTACATGGCTGGAGCCTTCGAGAAAGAAGCTCTCTTCAAGGCAGGAGTTCTCAATACTCAGATACCTCCACGATACTCTACCACTTACTTTAACCACGTATGGGGAGGTGGCTATGCAGCAGGCTATTACAGCTATCTGTGGACAGAGGTTCTCGCTGTCAACGTAGCCGACTACTTCGCTCAGCATGGTGCACTCGACCCTGCTGTTGGTCAGGCTTTCCGCACCAAGATTCTCAGCCGCGGCAATACCAAGGATCAGCTCGAAATGTTTACCGACTTCACTGGCATGAAGCAACCTGATGCTTCTGGCCTGCTCAAAGCAAGAGGATTGTAATAAAGGTAAAAAGGTAAAAAGGTAAAAAAGTAAAAAGGTAATAAAGTAAAAAGGTAATAAAGGTAAAATAAGCCTTGCTGCCGATAAAGATTTTTAAGGCAACAGAGCCTCAGTACATCATACAACAGGACAGGTGTCACGACCGACACACTGTCCTGTTTTTCGTTTATACTCATCTTAACCTTCTGAACCCAGCGACAACTCAATAGCTTTCTATTCTCCAGACTTTCATAAAGAAACTAAGAGACTGCACATTTTCTGCATTTTTTTTGTATGTTACAAGAAAACGTTGTATCTTTGCAAGTATAACAGACAAGATGTTATATATGAGCAAAAAAATAACAGGAACACAAAGACATTACTATAAGAATCTATTAAGCATTGGCATACCTATCGTCATAGGACAGTTAGGAACCATCATCTTAGGTTTTGCCGACACCATCATGATAGGTCACCACAGCACGGAAGAACTGGCTGCGGCAGGACTTGTCAACAACATCTATACCCTGGTGTTCGTCATGTACATGGGCTTCACCTATGGTCTGACTCCTATCATCGGCCGACTCTATGGCGAGGAACGTACCGACAGCATCGGACAGAAGGTGCGCAACTCGCTCTTTGCCAATATGCTTACGGGCACCCTCCTCTCCATAGCGCTTGTGGTGCTCTACCTCAACCTCTCGCACATAGGACAACCCGAAGAGCTGCTCGCCCTCATCCGTCCCTACTTCATCGTCAACCTCGTCTCGGTACTCTTCATGGGCATATTCTACACCATGAAGCAATTTCTTGATGGCGTGGCAGAGACGCGTGTGGCGATGTGGGTGATGATAGCAGGCAACGTGGTCAACATCTTCGGCAACTGGCTGCTCATCTATGGTGTGGCAGGATTCCCCGAATTGGGACTTCTCGGAGCCGGAATCTCTACCTTGCTGAGCCGTGTGCTCATGGCAGCAGCCATGGTGGGAATCGTGATAGGCAGGAAGGAGTTCGCCCAGTACCGTCACGACATTTTGCATAGCAGCATCACTAAGGCCGACTTCCGCGAGATGAACCGCTTAGGATGGCCCGTAGCCCTGCAGTTGGGCATGGAGTCGTCGGCTTTCACCCTCAGTTGTGTGATGGTGGGATGGCTCGGAACCATACCTTTGGCAGCCCACCAGGTGATGATCACCCTCTCCCAGCTCTTCTATCTCGTACTCTCGGGTATGGCTGCCGCCATGGCCATCCGTGTAAGCCACTTCGTTGGTCAGAAAGACTATCAGGCGGTTCGCCGCAATGCCTATGACGGCTGGCGACTCAACCTGATGTTCTCCATCTGTATGGGTCTGCCCGTACTGCTCCTTCGCCATCAGATAGGAGGCTGGTTCAACGACAACGTGGAGGTGCAGCAATACGTGGCGTTGCTCATCATCATGATGATGGTCTATCAGTTTGGTGACGGACTGCAATACAGCTTTGCCAATGCTCTTCGCGGCATCGCCTGCGTGCGTCCGATGGTGCTCTACGCCTTCATCGCCTACTTCGTCATCTCCCTACCTATGGGCTATACCCTCGGATTCCCTCTCGGCATGGGTATCCTGGGCATTTGGATAGCCTTCCCCTTCGGACTCACCATCGCCGGCGCCCTCTACTGGCAACGGTTTGAGAAAGAACTCAGAAAAATGGAAGAAGCCAAGTAACAAGTAAAAAAATGATAACTTAAAAACCACATAACCGTGAAACATCAACAGATATACAACCTGGAAGAGTTTGCCAATAAATATCAGTTGACAGACATTTTTGGCGCTTATGCCGCCTATTTTTCAGTAGGGTTCACCCTGCCTACGGGTGTCGATGTGCTCCATCATTTCAAGGAAATGGTGCAACAGCGCACACTCTTCACCAAACTCCTGCTCATCAGGAAAGGCACAGCCACCGTAGTCATCAGCGAACAAGACGAGAGGAAGACGCTCAACGCCGACAGCCTCCTCGTCATGACCTCACGACACGTCATCAACGAGATAGAACTGACGCCTGACTTCAAGGCAGAATGTGTTCTCGTAGATACCGACATGGTGAACGAAAACACCATCTACCACCTCACGGAGGAGAAGCACAAGAGTGTGAGCGATGTGTTCAACATCATTCACAACATCGTGCGCCATCAACACATCAACAAGGTAGAGATGATTCAGTCGATGTTTAACGTGCTTCGTCTCATCCTCGAGGAGCTGCCCTACGAGGAACGATCCATCTCCCACGACTTCAAGCACAAGAAGGAGGTGTACGAAATCTTCCTCCATCACCTGTACCGCAACTTCCGTAATGAGCGCCAGATCCGTTTCTATGCCAGCAATATGAATGTCTCCACGGCCTACCTCTCGCGCTTGGTCAAGGAGATAAGCGGCTCTACCATCAACGAGCACGTCACCTCGCTCATCTACAAGGAAGCCTGCAACCTCCTCTCCCATTCCAGTATGTCGATTGGCGAAATAGCCGACGCCCTGAGTTTCAGCGACCAGAGCGCCCTCACCAACTTCTTCAAAATGCGTGCCGGCATGACTCCCCTCGCCTACAGGAACAAAGGCTTAGAAAGACGATGAAAGGTGATGAAACCTAAGAGAAGGGCATAAGTAGCTTGCTTCTGATAGCCATGAGCATGGGTTTCGGGAAATTATATTAGTGACATAAAAAACGAAAAAAAGCATGGACAACTCTCTCAGCCATCCATGCCCATGTATTCTCGTATATCTGATCTATTCTATTCTAATCGTGTATTGTCATGGTGAAAGGATTACGCTAAATTTTTAAAAAACTATCACAATTATTTTAACTTCTTATAGCCATAGGCTGCGCGATTACCCAACTGCTCTTCGATGCGGATAAGCTGGTTGTACTTAGCCATACGGTCGGTACGACTCATTGAACCCGTCTTGATCTGCCCCGAGTTGGTAGCCACAGCAATATCAGCTATTGTAGTATCCTCGGTTTCACCCGAGCGATGGGAAGTAACCGTAGTGTAACCATGACGATGAGCCATCTCAATAGCATCCAGGGTCTCAGTAAGAGAACCGATCTGGTTTACCTTGATAAGGATAGAGTTGGCAGCACCCATCTTGATACCCTTTTCCAGGAACTTCACATTTGTAACAAAGAGGTCGTCACCTACCAACTGGCAACGGTCGCCAATGGCAGCAGTCAACTTCACCCAGTTGTCCCAATCGTTCTCATCAAGACCATCCTCAATAGAATCGATAGGATACTTGGTAATCAGTTCTTCCAGGAATTTGATCTGCTCTTCAGCAGTCAGTTTCTTGCCATTAGGATCCTTCTTCTTACCATCCTTCAACTGGCGGTAATCATAATACCACTCACCATTCTCCTGAACGGCAAACTCACTGGCAGCACAGTCCATGGCTATCTTCACATCCTTTCCTGGCTCATAGCCAGCATCCTTAATGGCCTGACAGATGCTCTCGAGTGCATCCTCGATACCATCGAGTGCAGGAGCAAAACCGCCCTCATCACCTACGGCAGTAGAAAGGCCGCGGCTCTTCAGCAGTTTAGCCAATGCATGGAACACCTCGGCACCCATACGGATGGCCTCCTTCTCGGAAGGAGCACCCACAGGACGGATCATGAACTCCTGGAAAGCGATAGGTGCATCAGAGTGAGCACCACCATTAATGATGTTCATCATAGGAACAGGAAGGGTGTAGGTATTGCAACCGCCGATGTAGCGATACAAGGGGATGTGCAGATACTCGGCAGCAGCATGTGCCACAGCCAGAGACACACCGAGAATAGCATTTGCACCCAGGTTCGACTTGGTCTTGGTACCGTCGAGTTCCAACATCTTGTAGTCAATGGCGCGCTGTTCCAAGGCAGAGAAGCCCACCAAGGCAGGCGCAATCACCTTGTTCACATTCTCCACAGCCTTCAAGACGCCCTTACCACCATAGCGGTTCTTATCACCATCACGAAGTTCCAAAGCCTCGTTTTCGCCTGTCGACGCACCTGATGGAACAGAAGCACGACCCACAATACCCGACTTTAATGTAACCTCAACCTCTACTGTAGGGTTGCCGCGGGAATCCAAGATTTCTCTTGCATGAACATTTTCAATAATCATAATACTTTAATATTTTTAATTACATAAAACTTTAACAAAAACGCTTGAAGCACGATACTTATCGTCTCTATACGATTTCTGTTTCTGAGTGCAAAAATAGATATAATCTGAGATATCTCCAAATTTCGTACGTCATTAAAAATAGGTATTCCGATTAAATACCTACTTATGAGTAAAGAGACTAACACTATCCGAAACTTCTATCATTTACTCAACTTTCGCAAATAGAGAACTCAAAGAAATTAGAGAAGTTAAAGCCAAATGTTTTATGGCTAAGTATTCAACCCCAAATGGCTGGAAGCAAAATGCCTCCAGCCCAAGATTATCAACCTTAATTCAGAAAAACTTAAGCCCGCCCCTGCCAACCAAAGCCGCAGGAGCTGCAGGCTTCAACGTAGCTTTTTACTTAAACCTTTAACACAAACGCGAAACATTCATTATTTCAAAGTGAACTTATGCGACTGCAGCATCTCGTTAGGATCGAGCGCCTTGTCGAGTTCCTCCTTGCTCATGATGCCCTGCTCTATCACGATGTCGTAGACTGAGCGGCCTGTTTCATGAGCCTCCTTAGCCACTTTGGTACTTTTCTTGTAGCCAATGATGGGATTGAGGGCAGTTACGATACCGATGCTGTTCTTTACCATTTCGTAGCAACGCTCCTTGTTCACAGTAATGCCGAGGATGCACTCCGAGGTAAGGGTCTCTATGGCATTCTTCATCCATGTAAGGCTCTCGAAGAGGCTCTCTGTGATGATAGGCTCCATCACGTTCAACTCCAGCTGACCAGCCTCTGCAGCGAAGCTGATAGTGGTGTCGTTGCCGATAACCTTGAAGCAAACCTGATTGGTCACCTCAGGGATGACTGGGTTCACCTTGCCTGGCATGATAGAAGATCCAGGAGCCTTAGGAGGCAGATTAATCTCGTTGAGACCGCAGCGAGGACCAGAAGCCATGAGTCGCAAGTCGTTGCATATCTTAGACAACTTAACAGCCAGACGCTTCAGTGCTGACGAATAGCTCACGTAGGCACCTGTGTCGGGAGTAGCCTCAACAAGGTCGGTAGCAGTCTCGAAGTTCTCGCCCGTCAACTTGCTCAGGTTGGCAGCACAAAGCTTGGCGAAACCAGGAACAGCGTTCAGACCTGTACCGATGGCTGTACCACCCATATTGATTTCGTGCAGCAGTTTCACGTTGCGCTCCAGATTGAGGATTTCCTCCTCCAGATTGTTGGCATAGGCATTGAACTCCTGTCCGAACGACATAGGCACAGCGTCCTGCAACTGTGTGCGTCCCATCTTGATGGCGTCGGAATACTCATCAGCCTTATAGCGGAAGGCGCTTATCAATCCAGTAAGAGCACCCACGAGATGCGTGTTCATACGGATGAGCGCCAGACGGATACTGGTAGGATAAACGTCGTTGGTACTCTGTCCGCAGTTACAATGGTCGTTGGGTGAGCAATACTGGTAGTCGCCCTTCTCGTGACCCATGATTTCGAGTGCACGGTTGGCGATCACCTCGTTGGCGTTCATGTTGACTGATGTACCTGCACCACCCTGTACCATATCTATAGGGAAGTTCTCATGCCATTTGCCCTCAATGATTTCTCGGCAGGCCTGAGCGATGGCACCCGAGATCTCATCGTTGATCACGCCCAAGGAATGATTGGTCTCAATGGCAGCCAGCTTCACGAAAGCGATAGCGATAATGAAGTCTGGATTGTCGACCATAGTCTTGCGAGAGATGTGGTAGTTGTTGATACCACGCTGTGTCTGCACACCATAAAGAGCTTCTGCTGGAACCTTGAGTTCACCCAGAAGGTCGGACTCTACTCTGTATTTCTTTTCTTCAACCATAATACTATTTATTAAGCGTTAATATTTTTATTTCTTTTTCTCGCTGCAAAAGTACTGCTTTCTTTCCACATCGTCTTTATAAAAAGAGAACGATTATTTGTAAAAAACAAACAATCGTGTAGTTAGGGAGTTAAAAGAGGAGTTTTCAGGAGTTAAGGAGATAATGGAATTAAAGAGTTAAGACAACAGCCTTAAAGGTCTAAGAATCAAGATATTAGAGGCGATAAGGAGTTAAAGGAAACAAGCCCTTTGCTCCACATAGCATTCGGAGATAATTTCGTGGCGTTCGGTGTGAGATTTCTCTGAGCGAGCGTGAGAAACATGGCATTCGGTGTGAGATTTCTCTGAGCGAGCGTGAGAAACGCAGCATTCGGTGTGAGAGGAGATTATGCCAACATGCGCTTCATATAGCCCCGCACTTCCTTTCGTGCTGCACCCAGTCGGTTTTCCACACACTTGTAGTTGAGCCCCAGTTCACGGCTAATCTCTCCCACCTTCATGCCGTCGCACACGTTAAGACGGTACACCTTGCGCTGCTTCTCGCTAAGACGGGCAATGCCACGCTCCATGAGTTCGGTAATCTCTACAACCGAATAAACCATCTCGACCGACTCGCCACAACCTGCCGTACCCATGCAGCCCTGTATGAAATGCTCATGCTCTTCTACCCGCTTCCTGTGCCGCCAAAAATCACATATCAGATGGCGAGACATGGTGTAGACCAGGCAGGGAAGCGTAATGGGAGTAATCATCTTGTCGGTTTGCAGTAGGCGCAGGAAGACATTCTGGACAATGTCCTCTGCCTCATCAGAATAAACATGAAGGCGAGATGCCACGAAGGCAAGAAGCTCCTCGTAGTGAAATGTATAGTAATCAGCAATAATAGCTTGTTTTGTTATTGTATAGTCCATGATGGTTAAAATTCAGTGGGAATAGTCGAAGACTCATCCACTTCTTGAAAGATGGTTGCAAAGGTAAGAAAAATAGTTGCTACGACCAAACAAAAGAGAACAAAAAGCTAAAAATAAATCAAAACATGACAGATGCCCCTCCTTTTTGGCACACATTTTGCGAGGTCATGGTCAATCGAATGAATCGAACAATAATAAAAACAACTAAATAAACATATCAATATTATGGCACAAAAAGGTAATATCGGAGTAACGACAGAGAACATCTTCCCTGTCATCAAGAAATTCTTATATTCAGACCACGACATCTTCCTGCGCGAGATGGTATCCAACGCCGTAGACGCCACACAGAAGCTTAAGACTCTGGCTGCCCAGGGCGACTTCAAGGGCGAGATAGGCGACACCACCGTGCGCGTCACCCTCGACAAGGAGGCCGGAACCCTGACCATCAGCGACCACGGCATCGGAATGACCGAGGAGGAGATAGACAAATATATCAACCAGATAGCTTTCTCGGGAGTGACCGACTTCCTCGACAAATACAAGGAGAACGCCAATGCCATCATCGGACACTTCGGACTCGGCTTCTACTCTTCATTCATGGTAGCAAGCAAGGTGGAGATCATCACCAAGAGCTATCGCGAGGGAAGCAAGGCCGTGAAATGGAGCTGCGACGGATCTCCAGCCTTCGAGATAGAGGACGCCGACAAGGCGGAGCGTGGTAGCGACATCGTGCTCCACATAGCTGACGACTGCAAGGAGTTCCTCGAGAAGAACAAGATAGAGGAGCTGCTCAACAAGTACTGCAAGTTCATGGCTGTGCCCGTGGCTTTCGGCAAGAAGACAGAATGGAAAGACGGCAAGAACGTAGAGACCGATGAGGACAACATCATCAACAGCGTAGAGCCCCTCTGGACCAAGACGCCAAGCACACTCAAGGACGAGGACTACAAGAACTTCTACCGCACCCTCTACCCCATGCAGGACGAGCCCCTCTTCTGGATTCACCTCAACGTGGACTTCCCATTCAATCTGACAGGTATCCTCTACTTCCC
>ERZ779875.401-NODE-401-length-42778-cov-9.137561_pt1 | contig 42778 bp, 44 predicted proteins | sample MGYA00511246_ERZ779875 | MGnify/ENA primary metagenome ERZ779875 (study PRJEB29588, sample SAMEA2155093) | human gut metagenome | biome: human gut; feature: human-associated habitat; material: faeces | place: Denmark | collected 2008/2010 ... | reverse complement strand
CAGCCGCCGGAAAAGCAAGCCACACACCTGTCATGCCAAAGGCGGCTGAAAGTGCAAATGCGAAAATGGTTATTGCAATAAAACCACGCATGATAGAGGCTGTGAACCCTGTGCCATTTCAATAAGCTGGTGCAATATACGGTTTGAAGCAGTGTATGACAGAATAAATAGTCCTGAAAAGCGCTGATATCATCAGGTGTTATATCTTCTTCCTTTAAGATGAAAACGCGCTCTGCCTGCTCAGCAGTCACCTTTTCAAAATGGATGCCTCTCTCATAGGCAAGCGCTATCTTTAAGACTACACAGCCTTCGCCTTTTTTCGGAGAATCCATTCTTTGTATATCCCATCAGGACAGCATTCTTAAAAAATGACTGGCCGGGGAGTATTTGAGTAAATTGTAGCAGTGAGACTTTTTCTTGTCAATCGGAAGAAAAAAGCAAGAATTTTTGACAAATGCTATTAAGCTAAAATTACGCATAAAGTAGAAATAGTGAAAAAATGTCATGGATATAATGATAGAATTGTTTAAAAGAGTGCGTTAAAATACAAAATAATGAAATACGTAAGTAAAGGGGCATTTTATGGAATATTCAGCAATTTTTCATGACATGGATAAAAGATTCTGCTATGCGATAGATAAGGATTTGTTTGTGATACGCGTGCAGGTAAAAAAGGATGATATGAAGGAGGTAATCCTTCACTATGAGGACAAGTATATACCAATCGAGCGCAAGGATACGCGAATGACACTTCCTATGAAGAAGGTAGCCACCTCGCAGTTTCACGATTATTATGAGGCGCAGCTTCAGATGCATCTGATATGTCTGAGATACTTTTTTGAATTTACGGACATGCAGGGTGAAAAGGTATATTACGGCAATTATGAGTTCGACAAGGAGTGCATCACAAACAGGGATAGAATGTTTGACTGCCCGCAGAATCTCAGAGAGGAAGAGATGTTTGAGGTGCCACAGTGGGCAGCCAACAAGGTAGTGTATCAGATTTTTCCATCGCGCTTTGCCACAACACAGCCGGTGGACAAAAAGCTGTGGTATAAAGCGCCGATTACGCCTATGGATGATTTGCATGGCAATCTCAGGGGAATCATAGAGCATCTGGATTATATTAAAGATCTGGGAATCGATGTGGTGTATCTGACACCAATCTTTAAATCAAATTCATGCCATAAGTATGATACCATTGATTATTATCAGGTTGACCCATCGTTTGGAACAACAGAGGACTTAAAGGAGCTTGTACAAAAATCTCACGAGCGTGGGATGAAGGTAGTGCTGGATGCGGTATACAATCACACAGGAAGAGAATTTTTTGCATTTCAGGATATACTTGAAAAGGGCGAAAAGTCAAAATATCTCGACTGGTATTTTATCGACGAGCTGCCGCCTAGGGGTGAATGGGGAGAAATTCCAAACTTCAAATGCTTCGGCTATTACGGTGGAATGCCAAAGCTTAATCTGAAAAATCCTGAGGTTGAAAAATACATCACGGATGTTGCCTGCTACTGGATTAAGGAATGTGATATTGACGGATGGAGACTGGATGTAGGAGACGAAATCAGTCATTTCTTCTGGAAGAATTTCAGAAAGGCAATCAAGGCAGTAAAGAAGGATATGCTGATAATTGGTGAGATATGGCACTACGCAGGCGACTTCCTCGAGGGAGATGAGTGGGATACTGTAATGAACTATCCATTCTACCTGAATCTGATAGACCTGCTTGCAGATGAAAAGATAAATGTCAGTCAGTTTGTACAGAATCTGGGATATCTGAAGGGGCGCTTAAACAAAAAGTGCTATCCTCTGATGTGGAACCTGATTGACAGCCATGATACAGCAAGATTTCTACATCTGTGCAACGATAATAAGAAAAAACAGCATCTCGCAGCAGCCTTTCAGCTGTTACTGCCGGGAATGCCTATGGTTTACTATGGCGATGAGTATGCCATGCCGGGAGCAAATGATCCGGACTGCAGACGAGGCATGTACTGGGATGAGGAATACCAGGACAAGGAGATGTATAATTGGTATAAGAAGCTCATGCAGATTAGAAAAGCACATGCATGCATCGTAGAGGGCGAAATGATTGAGACAATCACAAATGACGATGATGATACGATTGTTATGATCAGAAAAAACGGCGAGGAGACAATCGCAATGCTTTTCAATTGCGGCAGCAGTGTAAAGGAATTTAATGAGTATGCCAAGAAATATAATCTGCTGACAGATAGCGCATTTGACGGAAAAGTAGAGGGGCTTGACGCTGCCGTAATTGTGCTTTAAAAATATTATACGGATTATCTATAGGAAGACGGGGTTTTACCCGTCTTCTTTTGGTATAAGGGAAGTAGTTTTTGCATAAAATCAATTCTGTTGAGGTAAAATTGAGATTGACATTGTATTGTATGAGTATAAAATACAAGGAATCAGGTGATGTACAATGAAAAGGCATAAAATATGTAAAATTATTTTGGCTATACTGGCAGTTTTTTTATGTGTGGCTTTTTATGAGTTAATCGGAATCTGCATCACATATAAAAAACAGCCGGCGGTGTCTGATGCTACTATAAAGGAAACACAAAATATTATGAGTGTGGTGGGGAGAGAGAATACGGAAAGAGCAGTAATCATTGAAAAAAATTCGCAGGCTCTTTTAGAAAGAGTGAGATTAATCCAAAATGCAAAGGATGAAATAATCCTTTCTACATTTGCATTTAAATCAGACGAAAGCGGAAAATTGATTTTAGGAGCACTGCATGATGCGGCAGACAGAGGCGTACATGTCCGCATATTGGTAGATGGAATGGAGAGCTGGATTGATATGGAGGGTAATCCATATTTTTATGGATTATCTTCGCATGAGAATGTTGAGATTAAGCTGTACAATAAAGCAAATCCGCTTAAGCCATGGAAGACAATGGGAAGAATGCATGATAAATATCTGATTGCAGATGGTAAAATATATATTCTTGGCGGAAGAAACACATATAATTATTTTTTGGGTGATTTTCCGGGGCATAAAAATTTTGACCGGGATGTGTTAGTTGTCTGCGATGAGCCACAGAAAGATAATTCGGTCAATCAGCTTTGGAATTATTTTGAAACAATATGGGAACAGGAGGACTGTCGGTATTTTCATAACAGTAAAAAATTAGCTGACAGACAGTCTGTAAAGAAAGCAGTTTTAGAGCTGCAGGAAGGGTATCAGCAATATTTTGAAGTTAATAAGGAAAAAATTTGTGATACAGATTATGCGGATGAAACCTTTGAAACAGAAAAGATTACATTGTTATCAAACCCAATCCACACCCAAGCTAAGGAACCGGTGGTATGGTATCAGCTGGGAGAATTAATGAAAAATGCAAAGGAACGCGTAAAAATTCATACACCATATATTATTTGCAATGATATGATGTATAATACATGGGAGGAAATTGCACAGAAGGTTCCGGACTTTTCTATTATGACAAATTCTGTTGCAAATAACGGAAATCCATTTGGAGCTGCTGATTATGCCAAAAACAGAAACAGAATTTTAGAAACAGGAATTGATATCTGGGAATATGAAGGCGGTTATTCGTATCATGGAAAAAGTATTCTGATTGACGATGATCTGTCAGTAATAGGTTCATTCAATATGGACATGAGAAGTACTTATCTGGATACAGAGCTGATGCTTGTAATACGCAGTAAAGAGATTAATAAACAGCTGGAGGATGGCATGATGGAGTATGAGAGCGTGTCCAGACAGGTATTAGACGACGGAACATATTATGATCCGTATCATGTAAAGCCGATTGAATTAACAGAAAAACATAAAAGAAAGGTGTTTCTGGTACAGCATCTGCTTGGATGGGCAAGGGATTTGTTTTGATTAAAGGAGAACATAAAGCGTGTTTAAGATATTAATTGTAGAAGATGATAAGGAATTAAGTCTGTTATTCCAAAAGGTGCTTGAAAAGAGCGGATATCAGGTCAAAAGTGCGTCGGATGGAGCACAGGCACTGGAGGTATTGGACAGAGAGTATATTGATTTAATCATTTCCGATATAATGATGCCGGTTATGGATGGATATGAACTTGTGTCGGAGCTTCGTTCGGCGGGATATCAGATACCGGTGCTTATGATTACTGCAAAAAGCAGCTTCGATGATATGCGTCAGGGCTTTCTTTCGGGAAGTGACGACTATATGGTAAAACCCGTAAATGTCAATGAAATGGTTTTAAGGGTAGGGGCACTGCTTCGTCGTGCACAGATACTGAACGAACACAAAATTGTGATTGGCTCAACCGAGTTTGATTATGATGCAATGACAGTTGTGACCGGTGATGAAACGCTTGTCCTGCCAAAAAAAGAATTCCTGCTTTTATATAAGCTGGCAGCTTCACCGGGCATGACATTTACGAAGCAGCAGCTAATGGATGAGGTATGGGGATATGAGACGGAGGCAGACCCACATACGATAGAGGTACATATAGGAAGAATCAGGGAGCGTTTTAAGGAAAATCCGGATTTCGAAATTGTAACAATGCGTGGTCTGGGATACAAGGTGGTGAAAAAATAATGGAGTATAAAAAGAAAAAAGAATTGCGTATCCGCTCATGTCTGACCGGTGCAATCTGGCTGGCACTTGCATTTTCTATGCTGATATCAGCCCTGTTATTTGCGTTTTTGAATCATTTTTTGGATTTGCCCGGGAAAATACCGGGCCTTGGCTGGCTTTTGATTTTTAATACATTGATAGCAGGACTTATTACATCATTTATCAATGCAAGGCTGCTGGAGCCGATTACCAGGCTCAGTAAAGCAATGAAAGCAGTTTCCCAGGGAGATTTTGAACAGCATCTGGAAACAAACAGTCGCATAGCCGAGATTGGAGAATCCTATCAGAGCTTTAATGTCATGACAAAAGAGCTTCGTGCAACAGAGATGTTGCAAATGGATTTTGTATCCAATGTTTCCCATGAATTCAAGACACCAATCAATGCAATTGAAGGCTATACGATGCTGCTCCAGGGAGATGAGCTGTCACAGGAGCAGGAGGGGTATGTAGAAAAAATCCTGTTTAATACTCAAAGGCTTTCAGGCCTTGTTGGAAATATTTTATTGTTATCAAGGCTGGAAAATCAGAATATTCCAATGAAAAAAACCAAATATCGTCTGGATGAACAAATCCGTCAGGCATTTCTTGCATTGGAAGACAAATGGACTGAAAAAGGAATTGGCTTTCAGGTGGAGATGGAGGAGGTCAGATATGTTGGAAATGAAGGGCTTTTTATGCATATCTGGATGAATCTTTTGGATAATGCAATCAAGTTTAGTCCACAAAATGGGACAATCACCATGTTTCTAAGGCATGAAAATGATTCTGTGCAGTTTATTCTGGAAGACGAGGGACCGGGAATCGCGGATGATGCAAAAGCCAGAATATTTGACAAGTTTTATCAGGTGGATGGTTCCCATAAAGCCGAGGGAAACGGCCTTGGTCTGGCACTTGTGAAAAGAATTGTAGACATCGCCGGTGGAACAATCAAAGCTGAAAACCGGGAATACGGAGGATGCAGATTTGTAGTAGAACTGCCAATAAAGAATTATAATGAGTAGCTATTTAGAACATGATAGTTACAATAATAAAATAATAAGATAAAAAGATAGGAGAATTTACATGACATTTTATCAGGAACTGCAGTTAAATCAGGCCGGCTCTAAAAGCCTGCTGAAAAATAGTAAAACAATGAAAGAAAAACTATACCATGCGTTTGTATATATGGTGAAGATAGCTGTGACAATGGTTTTTTGCTTTGCCTTTGTTACTGCCTCAAGCATCATATTGGGAAAGGATAACAGCATTGTGGGAGTAGTGGTCTTATTATGCGTTATGGTATTTCGAAACGCTGATCTGGGAATCCATACAGGACACTCTACATGGCTTTTGGCATTGTTCTTTGTAATTATGACAGTATGCCCACATCTGGCGAATCAGCTTTCACCGCTTCCGGCGCTGCTTATAAACATTGCAGCTCTTGCAGTGCTGATTCTGTTCGGATGCCATAATCCATTTATGTTTAATCAATCCACACTGGTTCTTGGCTATTTATTGTTATATGGATATGATGTGTCAGGAAAAAGCTATATGCTTCGAATAGCAGGGATGGCCGCAGGAGCTGCCATCACATGCCTGGTATTTTACAGAAATCATAAAAACAGAGTCTTTAAAAGAAATATGAAAGCCGTAATTCAGGAGTTTGATCTTTTTTCATCACGTACAAAATGGCAGCTGTGCCAGATACTATGCGTACCGTTAGTTCTATGTATTGCACAGCTTTGCAATATGCCGCGTGCAATGTGGGCAGGTATTGCAGCCATGTCTGCCATCCTGCCGTTTATGGAGGATATGCAGTACAGAGTCAAAAAAAGGATTGTCGGTAATATCGCCGGTGTTATATGCTTCACGGCATTATATTTTCTGCTTCCACCATCAATCTATGCGTACATAGGAATCATAGGTGGAATCGGTGTGGGATTATCGGCACAATACGGCTGGCAGGCTGTTTTTAATACATTTGGTGCTCTGGCTATAGCTGCAGAGAGCTATGGGTTAAAGGGAGCAGTCAGCCTCAGGGTGATTCAGAATGTGTTTGGAGTCGTTTTTGCGTTGGTATTTTGTGCTGTATTTTATAGAATTATGTCAGTGAAAGTATCGGTGAAAGAGAAAGCTGTATAATACAAGTGGAAACGTGTAATCAGTCATAAGGAATTGTATTCTTCAGATGAAACAGTCCCAAAATCCAAAGTGAAGGAAAAGGTTAAAACAAATATGAGTCAGATAATATTGGCGTCGGCATCACCGCGCCGAAAGGAATTATTAGAGCAGATTGGGGCAGAGTTTGTTGTCTGTCCTGCAAAGGGAGAAGAGATAATCACAGAGGAGGAGCCATCTGCGGTTGTCATGGAGCTATCACGTCAAAAGGCAGAGGAGGTAGCGTCAGGTGTGCTTACCTACAATGAACAGCATGCAGAGCTTGTGACACCGCAGGATATTCTTGTAATCGGAGCGGATACGGTAGTGGCTTATGAGAATCAGATTCTTGGAAAGCCGAAGGACGAAGAAGATGCCAGGCGTATGCTTTCGATGCTTTCGGGAAAAACGCACAGTGTCTATACAGGGGTAACGTTTGTGTTTATTGACAAAGCCGGAAGAACCGGAGAACACTGCTTTTATGAGAAGACGGATGTCAGCATGTATACACTGACGGAAGATGAAATTGACCGCTATATTTCAAGCGGGGATCCGATGGATAAAGCAGGAAGCTACGGGATACAGGGACGCTTTGCCATCCACATTAAGGGAATACATGGTGATTACAATAATGTGGTAGGGCTTCCGGTAGCGCGCCTGTATCAGGAGCTTAGAAAGCTTGGAGTTGATGTTTAGCGAAGTCTTTTTTTAATAGCCGGTCCGATAAGCATGGCAATTATCATTTTTATCAGGTCGCCTGGGATAAATGGGAACACACATATTGAGAGCGCACCGCTGACTGTGCTTTTTGCCTCAAAGCAGAACCATGCTGTACCGAGCACATAGCATATGATAGTTCCGACAATCATACCAATGAGCTGGAGCCAAGGCTGGTGGAAATGATCGATTACAAGTCCTGCAATAATTGCCATGGCAATAAAACCGATGATGTATCCGCCTGTAGGGCCGGCAAGCTTAGCTGGGCCACCGGTGAAGCCTGAAAATACAGGGATTCCGACAAGTCCGATAAGCAGGTAAATGAGGTAGCTTATAGTTCCACGTTTCCATCCGAGCAGATATAATGAAATATATATGGCCAGGTTTGTCAGTGAAATCGGTACCGGCCCAATCGGGATAGATAATGGTGCAAGAATACATGTGACAGCTGTCATGAGCGCTGTTACCGTTATGGCATAGGTCGTTCCATGCTTGTAGTCTATAGTTTCTGTCTGGTTCATGATAAAATCTCCTTTTTGTAAATTTCATAGTAATTTTTGTACGGTTAACACATTAACATGAAAAGATGTCGATTGTCAACCGAAACTGCAATAAAGGTTTACAATTATCGGGGAGTAATGAAAAAAAATACTAACATCGGTATATACGTACGCTATTCGGAAAACATGGATACTTGGAAAATGTCTGAAAAATCATTAAAAACAATCGACATTACAGCAAATAAACGCTATAATAGATACATTAAGATAAATGTACTGGGACTTGTATTATCCACAGCCGTCACGCGGTACGGCTGTCGCGGATAGCGTCAGGCCCCGGGAAGGGGAATTATATGCAGGATAAAAAGCAAAAAAAGGCAAAAATACAGGTTATATTTCTAATTCTTATTTCCACGCTTGTTATTTTAGCGGATTTTTATGCGATAATTAATTATCCAAAGGAATACATGCTCATTGCAGCAATCACAGTTATCTTTATGATTTGCCTGTGGGGAGTGATAAGCGGATTTTTCTCACTGAGTGCTCTAAAGGAGGACAGGAGGGAGGAACAGTATGACAGTATTTTTAAGTCGGAAAAGGCATCTTACCTCATGCTTAGAAAGTATTTTGATGAGATAGAGGGAAAGATTGAGATACTGCAGAAGGAGTCAAAGATTCCGACTGAGGATATCATCAATGCACAGAAGGGAATCGCAAAGGTTGTTATCAACAGGAATAAGGAAAATGCTGATGCGATTATGAACTCTAATGAACAGCTTATGGAGACTTTTGAGCATCTTGAGAATAAGCTCAAGGAGAGCAATGATTTCATTATTGAGAGCCAGAAAAATGTGATTTATGAAAACCTCAAGGACATTATGGAAAAGCAGCAGGTTCTGTCTGACAGCATAAAGGATATGGAAATCCGTCTGAGTCAGGCAATCACAGCAAATCCTATTCAGTTTACAGCAAATGTTGAGATGCCTAAGCAAACGATCGACGCACCACAATCAGCACCGGCCATGGAGGCGATACCTGAACCGGAATCTGTACAAGCGAATGAGTCAGAACAGATACCTGAGCCTATTCCGGTAAATGAGCCGGAGCCTGTAGTTGAGACACCACATGTACCTGAACCGGAACCTGTAAGTGAGACACCACATATACCTGAACCGGAACCTGTAGTAGAGCCAGGCCCTGCTGCAGAAGAATCTGTTGCAGATACGACAAACAGCGATCCGAACCGCCAGCTGAGTGCAGATGAAATAGCAGCACTTTTTGCAAGTGCAAACGCAGGTGCGACAGAACCTGAATCAGAGCCGGCAGAGGAAGTGATTACGGAACCGGTCACAGAGGCACCTCAGGCACCTGAGCCGGAGCCTGTAAGTGAACCGGAACCTGCAAAGTCTCCGGTTGTAGATTTGAATAACACAAATCGTAATCTGACACCGGATGAGATAGCAGCTTTATTTAGCAGTATGTAGTATTTTGGTAACTATTCAGTAAAGAAATATGCGGTATTGCATATTTCGTAAAAAATGAAGAAATAATATTTTGTAATTATCTCACAAATATGTTAAAGTGTGCATGTTATAAAAATATGCACACTTTATTTTTTTGAAAGGAAATATAAAAAATATATGGAAACAATCAGATTTGACGAATTAGAACTAAATCCTAAGATTTTGCGAGGCATCAAGGATATGGGCTTTGAGGAGGCAACTCCAATACAGGCTCAGGGAATCCCGGCAGTGCTTTCGGGCAGGGATGTAATCGGACAGGCGCAGACCGGAACAGGAAAGACAGCAGCCTTTGGTATTCCGGTGCTTGAGAGCGTTGATGCATCAAGTCACAAGACACAGGTTATCATCCTCTCTCCTACAAGGGAGCTTGCCATCCAGGTGGCAGATGAAATCAGGAAGCTTGCAAAATATATGCATGGTGTGAAGGTACTTCCGGTATACGGAGGACAGGATATCAGCCGCCAGATTAAGGCACTTAAGGGCGGTGTGCAGATTATTATCGGAACCCCGGGCCGTCTGATGGACCATCTCAGGAGAAAGACAATCAGGCCTGACCATGTAAAGACAATAGTGCTCGACGAGGCAGACGAGATGCTCAACATGGGCTTTAGGGAGGACATCGAGACAGTGCTCGAATACCTGCCACAGGAGCATCAGACAGTACTCTTCTCGGCAACAATGCCAAAGCCTATTTTGGAAATTACAAGAAAATATCAGCATGATGCTATCAATATCAAGATTGTGAAAAAAGAGCTGACAGTCGCAAATATCGACCAGTATTACTATGATGTGAAGCGCAAGGACAAGATAGATGTACTTACAAGACTGTTGGATTACTATAATCCAAAGCTCTCACTTGTATTCTGCAACACAAAGAAGATGGTCGACGAGCTGGCATATGAGCTTTGCGGACGCGGCTACAGTGCAGAGGGACTTCATGGCGATATGAAGCAGGTGCAGAGAGATCGTGTCATGAAGAACTTCAGAAACGGAAAGACAGATATTCTTATTGCCACTGATGTCGCAGCACGCGGAATTGATGTGGATGATGTGGAGGCTGTTTTCAATTATGATCTGCCTCAGGATGACGAGTATTATGTACATAGAATCGGCCGTACAGGAAGAGCAGGCCGCTGTGGAAAGGCATTCTCCTTTGTGAAGGGCAAGGAGGTATATAAGCTCAAGGACATACAGCGCTACTGCAAGACAAAAATCTATGCACAGCCAATTCCATCATCTGATGATGTTGCCAAAATCAGGGCAGAAAAGATTATGGACCAGATTTCCACCATTATAGATGAGGAAAATCTCACAAGTGTCATTGATATTATAGAGAATCAGATAAATGAGTCAGATTACACGGCAATGGATATAGCAGCGGCATTTTTATACCAGGCTATGGGTGCTTCAGAGATATCCACAGCTGAATCAAAGGACGACTATGATTTCCACAATACAGGGGCTGAGGATGGTATGGTGCGCCTGTTTATCAACGTCGGAAAGAAGGACAGGATAAAGCCGGGCGATATTTTAGGCGCCATTGCAGGCGAGTCAGGCATGCCTGGCAGGCTTGTCGGTGCAATCGACATGTACGACAAGTATACATTTGTTGAGGTGCCCGCTGAGTATGGCAAGGAGGTGCTCAATGCTATGAAGAATGCGAAGATAAAGGGGCGCTCTGTGAACATGGAGCCTGCAAATTCACGTTAGCAAAGTTAGGCTTTTCTGATGACGCATCAGCTTTTCTTGTTCTCAGTGGTTCTGAATAGTTACGATGGTTGTATAAAAAATACCGGGACACAAAATGTGTTGCCCGGTATTTTTGATTACTTGTCGTCATCGATTCCCCAATGCTCTTTCATGTAATCCTTTCCCATTCCTCCGCCGATATCATTTTGATTTCTGCGAAGATAATTTACAAATATTCCACCAACAACTGCAAAAATGATAAGTGCTGCCGGATTACTGGTTACACTGTTAGTAGTGAACAGTAATTGACCGGCAGCGAAATCATGCGTCAGCAAGCATCAGCACATGCTTCACAATTGATTTGATTATATTAACCGCAGTCTCCATGCCCTCCACTGATATGTGCTCAAACGGGCCGTGGAAGCCGTATCCGCCGGTACCAAGGTTTGGACAAGGAAGTCCCATGAAGGATAAACGTGCGCCGTCTGTACCGCCGCGAACCGGGCGTGATAGCGGCTCTAGACCGTTTTCCTCTATAGCAGCCTTAGCCAGGTCGATAATGTACATGTTGTCCATTATGATTGAAAGCATATTCTCGTAGGAGTGGGTGATAGTCAAAGAAACAGTGCCCTCACCATATTTTTTGTTCATCTCTATCTCAAGAGAGCGAAGAGTATCAAGTCTTTTAGCAAAAAGAGCCTTGTCGTGGTCGCGCACAATATATGACAGATGGGCTGATGCTACATCACCGCTCATATCACACAGATGGTAAAAGCCCTCTCTGCCCTCAGTTGTGGCAGGAGTCTCGTTTGCAGGCAGAGCTGCGGCAATCTCGCAGCCAACCAAAGCAGCATTGACCATAATGTCCTTTGCTTCGCCCGGATGCACGTTGACGCCCTTTATGGTAAATTCAGCGCTTGCGGCATTAAAGTTTTCATAGGCCACCTCGCCCTCGTAATCACCATCCACGGTGTAGGCAAAATCGGCCTCGAAATAATCCAGGTCAAACAAATTCGCACCATTTCCGACCTCCTCATCCGGGGTAAATCCAACCCAGATATCGCCGTGAGGTGTGTCCTCAGCAATAATCTGTTCTAAGGCAGTCATAATCTCAGCCACACCGGCCTTGTCATCGGCACCAAGCAGTGTAGTGCCATCTGTGGTAATGAGAGTGCGTCCGGAGAGGGCTTTAAGCTCAGGAAAATCGCTTACTCTCAGGTATTCGCCACTGCCTCTAAGCAGCACATCGCTTCCGTCATAGTGACGCAGCAGCTGTGGCTTGACATTTTCCCCGGAAAAATCAGGTGCAGTATCTATATGTGCAATAAATCCGACCGCTTTTTTGTGCTCCATGCCGGCAGTGGCAGGCAGCAGACCATACACGTAACAATGGTCAGTGAGCACAACCTTGGATAAGCCAAGTTCCTTAAGCTCTGACTCAAGCTCTCTTGCGAGTGCAAATTCCCTGTCACTGCTTGGTATTTTATCACTTGCTTCATCAGATGTGGTGTGATAGCCCACATATTTTAATAATCTTTCTTCTACTTTCATTATCAGTAAATCCTTTCTGAGAGACTTTGAATGGGAAATCTGGAATAAAAAGTCTCTGTATATAGAAAATAATATAGCTTAAAACGGTGTAAAATCAACTGTTTTACAAAAAATCTAAAAAAAATTTAAAAAAATTAAAAAAAAGTGTTGCATTTCTATAAACTATACTATATAATAAATTTCGCGTTAAGGAAAACGCAAACAAATTAATAAATGCGCTTCTAGCTCATTTGGTAGAGCACCTGACTCTTAATCAGGGTGTGCAGGGTTCGAGCCCCTGGAGGCGCACTCAAAGGTACCGGTTTTATGGACGTATGAGCCATAGGGTTGGTGCTTTTTTATTATATCATAGTTAAAGGGTCAAAAGGTATCATGTCATTATTTGGATAGGCTGGCAGCTTAGGCACATAAAAGTGAAATTAATATTGAAATTTTGAAATAATGAGTTTATACTGTTGAATAGGAAAAAAGTAACATTTGGAAAGATGCTTTGGTCGGAGTAAAATATGATGAACGCGGTAGACAAATATTCAACAGACAATATAGCGGATAACGAAATGATAATTGCAGTAGATGACGTGGTAAAGAAGGACTATGATAGTGCGGTTGTACGCATAAAGAAAGCGCTTGCGCGCTTGAAGAGCACCGGTCACGTGGAAAAATATGCAGAGTATCTCAATATCCTGGGATTGGTATATGAGCTTGAGAACGATGAGTCAAAAGCCTTTGAATGTTATCTGGAGAGCCTTGCCACGGCAGAAATTATCCGCTCGAGAGATCTTAAGGCTATGGTTTACAGCAATATCGGTTCAAGCTATAGCAAGATGGGAAGAGATAAGGAAGCGCAGAGATATTTCAACGATGCCAGAGACGAATATGACAGTTCCTCAGAAAAATCTGAAGAATGTCATAAAAGCTGGGTCATGTTTGACTATATAAATCATGCGATTAACGACAGATATGTCGCATTATCTTGAAGCAATCAGCTTGCAGATAGGGTTTCCGACAGCAGAGAATTTCTCCTCGTACTCGGTCATGATGTTGCCCTCATTCATTGCAGCATCATGATGCAGGTCGCGTGTACTGGCGTCGAGGTGCCATTTATCAGAGCTTTCAATCTCTTCCAGAGAGAAGGTGAAGAGGTCCTGGTTGTCAGTCTTGAACTCTATGCGTCCGTCAGGTGCGAGAAATAAATCATATCTGGCAAGAAATTCGCTTGAGGTGAGGCGTCTTCTTGCGTGCCTGTCCTTCGGCCATGGATCGGAAAAGTTCAGGTAAATGCGGTCAACCTCATTACGGTCAAAAATATCCGGAAGAGTTGCGGCATCAATGCACAAAAAGTGCACATTTGGCAGCTCGTCCTCCTGCATTTTTTGTACGGCACGAAGAAGCACACTGGTATATCGTTCGATACCTATATAGTTAATCTCGGGATGAAGCCGTGCCAGATCCATCAGAAATCTGCCCTTTCCCATACCAACCTCTATATGAATCGGATTATTGTTTCCTAAAAAATCATGCCATTTTCCTTTTAATTCAACAGGCCCTTTTATGCAATAAGGGCTGTTGTCGATGACTTCACCGGCGCCCGGGATATTTCTAAGTCTCATGTAAATCTCCTTATAAAAACGTAAAATTTCATATAGATAATACCCTACAATTGTGTGGGTGTCAAAATAAAATGGCAAAATACACTGCACATGCCCTTGATAACATGTTTTTCATACATTATAATTAGAAATAGTACATTTTTGGTTATAGTACTGAACAGCTACCCAATTTTAGAATTAATAGGAACAGATATGAAGCATAAAATTATAAATTTAAAAAAATCAGGAATACTAATAATGGCAGTGCTTGCTATGGTCACGACGCTTTGTGCGAGACCGCTTATGGCATTTGCGGACGGTGATGACACGTACTGGCCGGAGGGACCGCAGATAAATTCACCGTGCGCCGTGGTGATGGAGGTCAATACAGGTACGGTGCTATATGAGAAAAATTCACACGAAAAGCATTATCCTGCAAGTATCACAAAGATCCTCACCACATATCTGGCTATACTCAACTGCAAGATGGATGAGAAGGTTACATTCTCAAAAGAGGCGGTGAAGGAGAGCAGTGATGGTTCGTCGAGCATCAAGAGGGATGTGGGCGAGGAGATGACCATGGAGCAGACACTATATGGAGTTATGCTTGAGTCGGCAAACGAGTGCGCATATGCTGCAGCAGAGCATACAGGCAAAAAGCTTGGAGGGGATTACAGTACATTTATTGATCTGATGAACAAGGAAGCCAAAGAATTAGGCTGTACAGATACACATTTCAACAATGCAAATGGTCTGCCCGATGAAAATCACTGGACAAGCGCATACGATATGGGGCTTATCTCGTGTGCGGCATACAGGAATGACGAGTTTCGAAAGATTACAGGCACAAAGACCTATATCATACCACCTACAAACAAGCACACAGAGGATACCCCGCTGTACAATCATCATGCGATGCTGCATCCATTTAAATCGTATTCACAGTTTGTAAATCAGGATTGTACCGGCGGCAAGACCGGCTACACTTCAGTGGCTAACAGCACGCTTGTCACTTATGCGGAGAAGGATGGCTTGACGCTGTGCGTGGTTATTATGAATGCGCAGTCGCCTGACCAGTATGCAGACACAAACACGCTGCTCAATTACTATTTCAGTAACTTCAAGGCACTAAGCATAGCTGAAAATGAAAACAGCGCAGCTACTGACAATACGCCGGATCTGGGCGTGATGAATGAGCACGGCATGTATGCGAAGGTGTCGGAAAACTATGTTGTTTTGCCAAACAACGCGGATTTTTCAAGCGTTAAAAGGGAAGCTGCTGACATGAAGTCCGACAACAAGGATGCTCTTGCTACGGTCAGATACAAGTATTGTGATCATGTGGTAGGCTGTGTGGATCTGCTGAAATCAGGAGCAAAGGTCGATCTGTCGTACTTTGATGAGAACAGCAGACAGAATTTGGAAAGTGATATAATAAGGATAAAGCCGGTATATTTTCTCTGGGTGCTCGTACTTATCGCAGTGATTATTCTGAGCATTTTCATGATTAGAAGAATATCAGACAATATATATGTGTTGAAACACAAATGGAGCATTAAGAAGGAGCAGCGCGAGCGCTTCAGAGAGCACAAGCTTGAAAGAAAACGGCGCAGAAGGAGAGACAATCTGAAGTTCAGCGGCCGACATAAATATTAATACATTTTTTATTATGACATTATAATTGGAGGCAGAAATGAGTGATGAAAGATGCGCCCTCGTGCTTGAGGGTGGAGCCATGAGAGGTATGTATACAGCCGGAGTACTCGACTGTTTTATGGACCATGATATTAGCTTTGATGCTGTTATCGGTGTTTCGGCGGGAGCACTTTTTGGAGTGAATCTGTTGTCAAAGCAGCGCGGCAGGGTTATACGATACAATAAGAGGTTTAACAGTGACAAAAATTATATGGGTATCAGGCCTCTTCTTAGGGAGAAAAACATAGTGAGCACAAAATATGCCTATGATACCGTACCAAGAGAGCTTGACCCGTTTGATGATGAGGAATATAAGAAGTCGGATATCCCATTTTATGCGGTTGTGACGAATATCAGGACAGGTAAGCCTGAATATGTGCAGATAAAGAGTGTCTTTGACCAGATGGATGTGCTCAGGGCATCGGGCTCCATGCCTGTAGTGTCAAAGCCTGTGAAGCTGGGGCATGAGTGGTATCTGGATGGTGCGGTGACGGACAGTATCCCATATGAGCATATGCTTGATATGGGATATGACAGAGTGGTTGTCGTGCTGACAAAGCCGGCAGACTATATAAAAAAACCTATGCCAAGGTTTTTAACATCGGTATACAAAAAGCGTTTTCCGAGGTTTTATGAGGCATTTTCAAACAGGCATATAATGTACAATTATCAGCTTGAGCATCTTAAGGAGCTTGAAAAGCAGGGCATTGCTAAGGTGTTAAGGCCGTCGGAGCACATTAAAATAAGCAAGGTAGAAAAGGATCCTGATAAGCTTGAGAGCCTGTATCAGCTTGGATTACGTGATGCTGAGAGGCTTTTAGCTGATAAGCAAGGGATGGAGAAGCAGTAATGAATATACAACAGGTACAGACTATCATAGCTGATGCCATGGAAAAGCATAACGGAATAGTGAAAAAAGAAGAGCTTACAAGGCTTGGTATAGACTACAGGCGAATTGATACGCTTGTCAGGGAGGGAAAGCTTGTCCGCATCAGAAACGGCTATTACACCGACCGCGTGGATGATTTTTCTGAGGATGCACTTGTCGCAGCACTCTTTCCGGATGCAATGCTTTGCATGGAAAGTGCACTTTACGCCTATGGCTACATAAAGGAAAAGCCTTACGGGTGGACGCTTGCTGTGGACAAAAATACATCAAAATCACGCTTTAAGATGGACTATCCAAGAATTATCCCGTTTTATACGGAGCCGGATGCGCTTATGCTTGGTGCCTCAACCATTGAGCTTGGCGGTAATACCTTTGGCATTTATGATAAGGAGCGTGTGATATGCGACTGCCTGAAGTATGAGGCAAGAATGGACCGCAATGATTTCAAGGCAGCCATACAGTCGTACATAGCTGATACGGACAAGGATATTTCCGTGCTCATGGATTACGCAAGGGCGAGGCGCGTGGTAAAGAAGGTGCAAAGCTTCATAGGAGTATGGTTGTAGTGAGGGTAGATTTAAGACATATAAGCGATGAGAAAAAATTATCGTACAGCGATGTGTTATGGCAGTACGTGAGACAGGATTTTCTCTGGCGCATAAATAATGCCGGTCTGGGGAAGGTGCTTTGGCTTCAAAAGCCGTATTTTGCAACAGGAGAAAAGCTGGCGTTTTATTATGTATATGGCAGCCCCGGTGGCAGGGCAGAGGATAATGGTACACAGTTTGATGTACTGCGCAATATTATTATAGGCAATGCAGGGCTTAACAGTCACAGTGATGTGGTATGGACTAATGCAGAATTATCTAAGCAGACGGCAAAGGTATCAGCTAATGAACTAGGCGGCAGTGATATGCAGCCGCTGATACACACGTGGAATCTAAGCGCTATGTGTGATGGCGGGGAAGTACCGTTTGCAGTGAGGCTTGAGCGCCTTAATGAAGCGGATGCAGGAGTTCCCATGACTAAAAATATTGTTTTTATGAACAGCTTTTATGGAGACGCAGATGTTTGTATTTTTTCGCCTGAATCCAGGCTCGGAGAACAGCTGTTTGAGATAATGGATAAGCTTGAGCTGGTTAGCGATATGAAACCATATGGTGATGCATATGAGATACTTAAGAGATATTCGATCAGCGGAAGGCAGATAATTGATATTTTTAAGGTCAGAGCGAAAAATAAGCCGAAGACAGTGAGCATGCACCGGCTTGAGCAGGTGTATGGCTATCGCAGCTATGCTTATATGAGAAGGCGCTGGGAGAGGTATTGTAAGAGGCTGACACGACAGCAGAGGGCATATGCGAATGCAGGCTGGGAGGAGACGCTTGATTTGATACTTGATTTCCTCACACCGGTCTGGAGCGCGTTTTGCAATGATGAAATATTTTATGATGACTGGATGCCGGAGCTTGGAAGATTTCTGGGCTAAAAAGGATATATAGGTACTTAAATGGAAAAAGAACTGATAAATAATTCACAATCAAATATTTATCCGTTTCACATGCCGGGGCATAAGCGCCGTGGCAGTGATATAGGTGCAGAGCTGGACCCGTATGCTATTGATATCACAGAGATAGACAATTTTGACAATCTGCACCACGCTGAGGGCATTATAAAGGAGGCGCAGGCTGAGGCAGCGGCACTTTACGGTGCAAAGCGTGCATATTTTCTTATAAACGGAAGCACCTGCGGTATACTGGCAGCAATATCTGCGGCCACAAAAAGGGGAGACAAGGTGCTTGTAGCAAGGAACTGTCACAAGGCGGTGTATCATGCGCTTTACTTAAGGCAGCTTCACCCGGTGTTTACATACCCTGAAATTACACGGACAGGGCTGCAGGGGCAGATAACCGAGGCACAGATAAGGGCGGCATTTGATGAAAATCCCGACATAAAAGCGGTCGTGATAACCTCGCCTACATACGATGGTGTGGTTTCCGATGTGGCGGCAATCGCATCTGTGGCACATGCACATGGAGCTTTGCTCATAGTTGACGAGGCACATGGCGCGCACTTTGGCTTTGGAGGCGGCTTCCCTCAAAATGCCATAGCGCTCGGGGCCGATGCGGTCATAGTGAGCCTGCACAAGACGCTTCCGGCATTTACACAGACAGCGCTTCTGCTGCTTGGTGGGATGCGTGAAGCTGCAGTGGAGAAGTTTCTCGGCATTTATGAGACAAGCTCACCGTCATATGTGCTTATGACAGGCATAGAGCGCTGCATACACTATGTGCGCGATAACAAAGAGACAGCATTTGCACAACTTAGGAGCAAACTTGACAGATTTTATCAGAAGGTCAGCGGCCTTTCGCATCTGAGTGTGGTCAGAAAAAGTGATTTTTCTGCCGATGAGGCATATGATTTTGACGAGTCAAAGATTATTATATTTACGAAAGAGGCTATGAATGGACACACGCTGCTTGAGCTTCTGCTCAAAAAATATGAGCTGCAGCTTGAGATGGCGGCGGGCAATTATGTACTGGCGCTGGCGTCTGTCATGGATACGGATGAGGGCTTTGACAGGCTTGCGGATGCTTTGATTGAAATAGACAGCCGGCTCGAAAAATATAAGTCTGATTTTGAAGAGTTTTATGATATATTAAAGCAGGAGGGCGTAATACATAAATTTTACCTGCCTGTCAAAATGGACACAGATATATATCAAAAGCTGCCTGCCGTAATGGAAATGTATGATGCATATGATGCAGACCATCAGGCGGTCTATGCCTTTAAGGCAAGCGGGAAGGTGAGCGGTGCCTTTATAAATATATATCCGCCGGGGATACCGCTTGTGGTGCCGGGAGAGATAATGAACGACAAGCTCATAGATGATGTAATAAAGGCTGTAAATTCAGGTCTTGAAGTGGATGGCCTGTATTTTGATCCGGATGCCAATATGTGGAAGTTTGTTGCGGTGATGTAAGCAACAGTTTGACATAGCAAACAATCATATTTATACTAATTACAATATTAAGAGGTTTACAGATGGGTAAGATTTTCTGCGTGATGGGAAAAAGCGCATCAGGCAAGGACACTATATACAACAAAATACTGCAGGATGATTCCCTCATGCTTAGCAGGATTATCCCGTATACCACTCGCCCGATAAGGGACGGAGAGACACAGGATAAGGATTATCATTTCTGCAATGAAGAGGATGTAAAAAGGCTCAGTGCACAGGGGCGCATCATAGAGCTTCGCGAGTACAATACGGTGTACGGCGTGTGGAAGTATTTCACGGTAAACGATGATGATATAGACCTTCGCTGCAAAAGCTATCTGACAGTCGGAACACTCGAGTCTTACACAAAGATACGCGATTATTTTGGCAGTGACAAGGTACTGCCAATCTATGTGGAGGTGGAGGACGGCGACCGTCTGATACGCGCCATTCACCGGGAAAAGGGGCAGCAGGTGCCTAAATATGAGGAGATGTGCCGTCGTTTTCTGGCAGACGCATCAGATTTTTCTGAGGAGAAGTTGCATGAGGCGGGTATTACACACCGTTTCGTAAATGATGATATGGACACTGTGCTTGCCGAGATTTCAGCATACATACGACAGAGTTCCTAATTGCAGAGCAAGATGATGGTTACGACCTGCACATAAATGTAACCGGAAACGAATAAGGAGGCAGCCTTATGGCAGTCAGAGTAAATGAAGTAAATCAGGTGACACAGGTTCCTGATGCACAAAAAACACAGGCCGGTGACGGCTCGTTCAAATTCACACTGGCCAGCGCCATAACAGACGCTGATCTCCAGGCAAAGGTAGATGCGCTGATGCAGGATATCACAGCACAGGGCAACAGAATAGCCGAGCATATGGATATCAGGGATATGAAGCGATATCGCGGGCTCATAAAGGATTTTTTAAATGAGGTGGTCTACAGATCACATAAATTTTCCAGAGAAAATTTCCTCGACAGGAGAGGAAGGCACAGAGTTTATGGTATAATAAGACTGATAGACAGCAATCTGGATGAGCTGGCATCAGAGCTGGTGGAGGATGAGAAGGATCATCTGTCCATACTGGCAAGAATCGGAGAGATACGTGGACTGTTGCTTGATATACTCACGTAGGATATAAAAGCTATAACAGACACAGGCAGACTAAAACGGAGGCAGCAGCTATGGCAGGATTTAAGGATATAGTAGGAAATGAGCAGATAATAGAGCATCTGCAAAATGCCATATCAATGGGAAAGGTCTCACATGCATATATAATAAACGGACCACACCTGTCCGGCAAAATGATGATAGCCGAGGCATTTGCCAGGGCACTGCAGTGTGAGAAGGAGGGCACAGACGGTTGTGGAGAGTGCAAATCGTGCCATCAGGCAGATGACCACAATCATCCTGATATCATATATGTCAGTCATGAAAAGCCCAACAACATATCGGTTGACGACATCAGGACACAGCTCAACAACGATATAGTGATAAAGCCGTACAGCAGTAAATATAAGATTTACATAGTGGATGAGGCTGAAAAAATGAATCAGCAGGCGCAGAACGCGCTTTTAAAGACCATTGAGGAGCCACCGGCATATGCGGTCATCATGCTTCTCACCACCAATGCAGACAGCTTTCTGCAGACCATCAGGTCGCGCTGCATCACACTCAATATGAAGTCGGTAAAGGACGAGGTGATAAAGGCATACCTGATGAACGAAAAGCATATTCCGGATTATCAGGCAGATATCAGTGCCGCATTTGCACAGGGCATCGTCGGAAAGGCTGTTAAGCTCGCCTCATCAGACGAGTTCAACGAGCTAAAGGAGTCAGCATTGTCGCTTATAAAGCGCCTCGATGACATAGATCTCTACGAGCTGGGCGCAGCGGTAAAGCAGATAGCTGAGTACAAGCTTAAGGTGCAGGATTATTTTGACCTGATTATGGTGTGGTACAGAGATGTGCTGTATATGAAGGCGACAAACGATGTTAACGGACTCATATTCAAGGATGAGGTCTATGATATAAAGAAACAGGCAGCAAAGCATTCCTATCAGGGAATCGAGGCAATACTTGAGGCGCTTGAGAAGGCGAAGATAAGAATTAACGCAAACGTTAATTTTGACCTGGTAATTGAGCTGCTGCTTATGACCATAAAGGAGAACTAATCACATGACAAAAATAGTTGGTATCAGATTCAGGACAGCAGGCAAAATATATTACTTTGACCCGGCTGATTTCGACCTCGACATGGCAATGCATGTTATCGTGGAGACAGCAAGAGGCATAGAGATGGGAACTGTCCTCATTCCGCCGAAGGAGGTGGATGATGATAAGGTGGTTTCACCGCTTAAGCCTGTCATCAGAGTGGCAACCGACGAGGATGAGAAAACGGTTGAGAGAAATAAGGAAAAGGAAAAAGAGGCATTTGCCATCTGCAAGGAGAAAATCATCAAGCACGGACTTGAGATGAAGCTGGTGGATGCAGAGTATACCTTTGACGGAAACAAGCTGCTGTTTTACTTTACAGCAGACGGCAGAATTGACTTCAGGGAGCTCGTAAAGGATCTGGCAGCGGTATTCAGCACGAGAATAGAGCTTCGTCAGATCGGTGTCAGGGATGAGACCAAGATGATGGGAGGCATCGGAATCTGCGGCAGACCGCTCTGCTGTCATTCTTATATGGCGGATTTTGTGCCGGTTTCCATCAAGATGGCAAAGGAGCAGAATCTCTCGCTCAATCCAACCAAGATATCAGGTGTGTGCGGAAGGCTTATGTGCTGTCTCAAGTATGAGCAGGATACATATGAGTATCTGAACAGCAGAATGCCGTCGGTAGGAGAAAAGGTCAAGACACCTGATGGAATCATCGGAGAGGTCAAGTCAGTCAGCGTGCTCAGGCAGCTCGTGCGTGTTGTCATTGACAACGGCGAGGAGAAGGAGCTTCGTGAGTACACTGTAGATGATCTGCGTTTAAAGCCGCGCCAGAAAAAGGATGTAAAGCTCACCGAGGAGGAGCTTCGCGAGCTAAAGGATCTCGAGGATAGCGGCGACGAGACGATGGAGGACAAGTCACAGGAGAAACCGCAGAGAAACCGTGGACACCGTGACAACAAAAATGAATATCGCGAGCGCCGTGATAAGCGTGACAACAGAGAAAGACGTCCGTACAGGGCGGACATAGAGGCAGCGGAAGCTTCTGCAAATGAGACAAATGAAGTAAATGCTGCAAATGCCGGCAGAGAAAATAAGGACGGTTACAAAAAGCCATACAAGGGCGGCAAAAACAGACCAAACAAGCAGAAATACAACCGCAACAAGGATTACAAGAACAAAAACTATAATAAAGATTACAACAGGGACAAAGACAATGGAAGCACTGATACACAGTAATGAGCGACTAGACGATTTGTGCCGCAAGGGCTATAGGCTCATACAGGATCCAAAGCTGTTCTGCTTCGGCATAGACGCCGTGCTTTTATCTGACTATGCAAAGGTAAAGCGCGGCGAGAGAGCTGTGGATTTGTGCACCGGAAACGGTGTGATTCCGATACTTCTTGAGGCAAAGAATAACGGAGAGCATTACAGCGGGCTCGAGCTTCAGCCTCAGTGTGCAGACCTGGCGAGAAGAAGTGTGAAATATAACCATCTTGAGGACAAAGTGACCATAGAAGAGGGCGATGTGTGCAATGCCTCAGAGCTTTTCGGGCGAGAGTCCGTGGAGGTGGTGACGGTAAATCCGCCGTATATGATAGGTCAGCACGGTATCAAAAATGCAGACGATGCCATGACGATAGCACGCCACGAGGTCAGGTGTACACTTGACGATATAGTCAGGGAGAGCGCAAAAATGCTCAAATTCAATGGGCGTTTTTACATGGTTCACAGACCATTCAGGCTGGCAGAGATCTTTAGCACGATGATGAAATATCATATCGAGCCAAAGCGCATGCGTCTTGTACATCCCTACGCGGACAGGGAGCCGAACATGGTGCTCATAGAGGGGTTAAAGGGCGGCAAAAGCCGTATCACCATCGAAAAACCGTTAGTTGTATACAAGGAGCCTAATGTATACACGGATGAGATATATGAGATATACGGCGATAAGCCCCGGAATAACGGAAAATAAACAGGAGAATCATATGACAGGAACACTGTATTTGTGCGCAACTCCGATAGGAAATCTGGAGGACATCACATTCCGTGTGCTGCGCACACTTAAGGAGGTAGACCTCATCGCAGCGGAGGATACGAGAAACTCCATAAAGCTGCTCAATCATTTTGAGATAAAGACACCAATGACGAGCTATCATGAGTTTAACAAGATAGATAAAGCCTACCAGCTTGTGGCAAAGCTTAAGGAGGGCAAAAATATAGCCCTCATCACTGATGCCGGAACACCCGGCATTTCTGACCCGGGTGAGGACATTGTGCGCATCTGCTACGAGGAGGGCGTGCCTGTTACCTCGCTTCCCGGGGCAGCAGCGTGCATTACAGCGCTCACCATGTCGGGCAGGCCGACCAGGAGGTTTGCGTTTGAGGCATTTTTGCCGAGGGATAAAAAGGAACGCGCGCGCGTCATTGAGGAGCTTAAAAACGAGACTCGGACAATCATCATCTACGAGGCGCCTCATCATCTTATAAAGACGGTCACAGAGCTTTACAATGCGCTCGGAGACAGAGAGCTTACCGTGTGCAGGGAGCTTACGAAAAAGCACGAGGAAAAGGTGCAGACTACATTTTCGGAGCTTTTGGAGCGTTCAAGGACACAGGAGCCAAGAGGCGAATATGTGCTTGTAATCTGTGGCAGAAACGTGGCTGAAATAGCAAAGGAGCAGCAGGAAAGCTGGGAAGCCATGCCGCTTGAAGCGCATATGGCACACTATGAGTCACAGGGCATCGACAGGAAGGAAGCCATGAAGCTCGTGGCAAAGGACAGAGGTGTCAGCAAGAGGGATATATACAAACAGCTTCTGTAAGCTGACAATAATACATTCTGCAGCAAATAGTTAGGATTGGATATGAACGATATAAAACATGACATAAAAAAACGACATAAGAACCTGACAGAGTTCAGATACATCGCAGTTGGATTTTTTCTGACAATATTATCAGGGGCAATAATGCTGAGCCTTCCGTTTTCTTCAAGAGACGGACAATGGACTAATTTTCTGGACTCACTTTTTACGGCAACAAGCGCAACCTGTGTGACAGGTCTTGTTGTGTTTGACACCTTCAGACACTGGAGTATCATAGGGCAGCTTGTAATTCTGGTGCTGATTCAGATAGGAGGCATGGGCTTCATCTCAATCGGTGTGGCATTTTCCATGCTTCTGCACAAAAAAATCGGACTCAGACAGAGGGATCTGATGCAGGAGAGCGTCAATGCACTCGAGATTGGTGGAATAGTTAGGCTTTTCAGCGTGATAATAAGGGGAACCTTCCTTATCGAAGGCATAGGAGCGGTGCTTTTAGCAATCCGATTCATACCGGATTTTGGCATATTAAGAGGTATATATTTCTCGGTGTTCCACTCGATATCTGCATTTTGCAATGCGGGCTTTGACCTGATGGGCATAAACGAGGAGTACTCATCGTTTACAAAATATGCCGCAGACCCGTTAGTCAATATCACAATTATGCTGCTTATCATCATAGGTGGTATCGGTTTTACCATATGGAATGAGGTCAGAATCAAAAAGCTTAAGCTTAGCAGATACTCGCTCCACGCCAAGATAGTAATATCAACCACACTGATACTTGTCTTCGGTGGCGGACTGTTTTTGTATATTTTTGAAAAAAACAATACCATAGCAGGCATGGACACACCGGGTGCCATATTTGCATCGTTATTCGGCTCAGTTACGGCGAGAACGGCAGGCTTCAATACAGTAGACACAGCAGCACTGACACCGGAGAGCAAGCTTTTGACTATAGTGCTCATGTTCATAGGAGGAAGCCCGGGCTCGACAGCCGGCGGAATCAAAACCACAACCATGGCGGTCATGATAATCTATATTGTTTCTTATATGAGAGGAAGCAACGGCTGCAATGTGTTTGGCAGGAAAATAAGCAGTGAGGTAATCAAAAAGGCCGGAATGGTGCTTATCATCAATCTGGTGCTTGGACTTACAGCGGTGATAGCTATACTTGCCACATCCAATATGGAGATGGACGATGTACTGTTTGAGGTATACTCTGCAATCAGTACGGTCGGCATGACAACAGGCATCACAAGAGATTTAAATACAGTAGGACGCATAATTATCATAATTATGATGTATTGTGGAAGAATCGGAAGCATGACCTTTGTGCTTTCGTTTGTGCATAGACCGGATAAAGCCAATATAGAGCTTCCGGAGGAAAAAGTTATCATTGGATAAGGATAAGGAGAAACGCAATGAAATCAATTTTAATTATTGGAATGGGTAAATTCGGACACCATCTGTGTGCGGATTTGATAAAAAACGGAAATGACATTATGGTGATGGACAAGGACGAGGCCAAGGTCAGGGATTTAATCTATGACGTGACCAAGGTGCAGATAGGTGACTGTACCGACCCACAGGTAGTAAAAGCACTCGGAATCAACAATTTCGATTTGATTTTTGTATGCATCGGCACCAATTTCCAAAGCTCACTTGAGATAACAAGTCTCGTTAAGGAGATGGGCGGAAAATACGTCATCAGCAAGGCAAACAGGGATGTGCATGCCAAGTTCCTGCTTCGAAACGGTGCGGATGAGGTTATCTATCCTGACCGCGACATGGCAGAGAGAGTGGCAAAGAAATACAGCGCCAACCATGTGCTTGATTATGTGGCATTAAACGATGATTACTCAATCTACGAGATAAATCCACCTGAAGGCTGGGTAGGAAAGAGCATCAGGGAAAATAATGTGCGTCAGAAATACAATGTAAATATCGTTACAGTAAAGGAAGCCGGAATGAATCGCGTGCTTCCGCTGCCGGACTACGTGTTCAAGGCAGACGATGCAGTGATGGTGCTTGGACTGAATGCAGATGTGGACAAGCTGGTGCGCAAGCTATAAAAGTGTGGCTCAAAAATAATAGGCAGCAATTTAAAGAAGAAAAGAAGAAAGGATGGATACATATGGGTAACAATGACAGCAGTGTAGAAACATTTTTGCAGTGGATAAAGGCTTCGGACAATATTGTATTTTTCGGCGGAGCAGGTGTATCAACAGAGAGTGGCATACCTGATTTCAGAAGCGTGGACGGACTTTATAATCAGAAGTATGACTATCCGCCCGAGACCATCCTGAGCCATACATTTTACAGGAAGCATCCGCAGGAGTTTTACCGATTCTACCGTGACAAGATGCTCTGCCTTGATGCAGAGCCGAACATCACGCATTACAAGCTGGCAGAGCTTGAAAAAGCCGGAAAGCTTAAGGGTGTTGTGACGCAAAACATAGACGGACTGCACCAGAAGGCCGGCAGCAAAAATGTAATGGAGCTGCATGGCAGTGTGCTGAGAAACTACTGTGAGAGATGCTTGCAGTTTGTAAGCGCAGAGGAAATCCTCCACTCAACAGGCGTGCCAAAATGCCCAAAGTGCGGCGGCCCGGTAAAGCCGGATGTCGTATTGTATGAGGAGGGCTTAAATCAGAAAACGCTTGAGGATGCAATCTACTACATCAGTCATGCCGATGTGCTCATAGTGGGAGGTACATCACTTGCGGTATATCCGGCGGCAGGCCTCATAGACTATTACAATGGAAATAAGCTCGTGCTTATCAACAAGTCCACCACACCGATGGACGCAAGAGCAGACCTTCTGATACAGCAGGGACTGGGCTCTGTATTTGAGCAGATAGAGGTGTAAACAGAGGATAATACACAGCATATTAAATGGCAGGCATAGGTAGAAGAGGAATATAGAATGGATAAATACGCAGTAGGAGATATCGTAAAACTGAAAAAACCGCATCCGTGCGGCTGTAGCGAGTGGGAAATCATGCGTGTCGGAGCAGACTTCCGTCTGAAATGCATGGGCTGCGGACACCAGGTTATGGTGCCAAGAAAGCTGGTCGAGAAAAATGACCGCGGTCTCACCAAGAAGCAGGCTTAGTTAGATAGAAACAGCGCATGTCAAGACCTAATAAAAATTAAAGAAAAATTGCAAAAACCACTTGAAAAGTACCACGATTCATGTTATTATCTAGACTCGTGATATAAAATTCCTTGCTCATAATCAGATTTATGAGCCAGAGACCAAAAGGAGGTAACATTCGCATGAACAAATATGAATTAGCACTCGTCGTTAGTGCAAAGATCGAGGATGATGCGAGAACAGCAGTAGTCGAGAAGGCAAAAGAGTACATCACACGTGCCGGCGGTACTGTTACAGAAGTTGAGGAGGCTGGTAAGAAGAGATTAGCTTACGAGATTCAGCACATGACTGAGGCCTTTTATTACTTCATCCAGTTCGATGCTGAGGGAACAGTCCCAGCAGAAATCGAGCAGGACGTTCGTATCATGGACAATGTTCTTCGTTTCTTATGCGTTAGAAAAGACGAGGCATAGTATAAGAAAATAGGAGATTGTATTATGAACAAAGTAATACTTATGGGTAGATTAACCAGAGACGCAGAAATCCGCTATGCCCAGGGGGACAACTCACTTGCAATAGCAAGATTTTCACTTGCAGTAGACAGACGCTACAGCAAGAATGCAGAGGAGCAGTCAACGGATTTCATCAACTGCGTAGCTTTTGGAAAGATAGCAGAATTTTTTGAGAGATTTGGCCGTAAAGGAACAAAATTTGTTGTTGAGGGTCGAATCCAGACCGGCAGCTATACAAACAAGGACGGACAGAAGGTATACACCACTGACGTCGTGGTTGAGAATGCAGAGTTTGCAGAGTCCAAATCAGCCGCATCAGGAAATGCAGGCGGATTTGCACCGGCAGACAGACCTGCACCTAGCCAGGCTGCTGGGGATGGCTTCATGAACATTCCGGACGGAATCGACGAGGAGCTTCCATTCAATTAGTAGTGTCCACGAGGACAAATATTCAAGGAGGTAACAAAAATGGCTTACAATAAATCAGCTGATGGTTCATCAATGAAGAGAAGACCAATGCGTAGAAGAAAAAAAGTCTGCGTATTCTGTGGAAAAGACAATGTCATTGATTACAAAGATACAAACAAATTAAAGAGATACATCTCTGAGAGAGGAAAAATCCTTCCACGCCGTATCACAGGAAACTGTGCAAAGCACCAGAGAGCTCTTACAGTAGCAATCAAGAGAGCACGTCATCTTGCTCTTATGCCATACGTTTGCGAATAAGATAAATGTATGATAAATCCCGACTACCGGATAGTGGTCGGGATTTTTTAGGTTAAAAATGTTTTATGTTTAAAAAATTAATATTTGTTGCATAATCAAATTACATAGTATAAAATGAATATAAAACAAATACTAATAAAAAGGGAGGGTTCAAATGGATACATACATTGTTTTCTGGTTGGCAGCTACCGTAGTTTTTGTTTTAGTTGAGCTTATGACAGTCGGGCTCACATCCATATGGTTTGCGGCAGGCTCATTTGTAGCGTTTATAATCGCACTGCTTGGCGGCAATGTCGTGGTTCAGGGAATTGCATTTATACTCGTTTCAGTTGTGCTTTTAGCTCTCACAAAGCCATGGGCCGGGAAGTACATCAATTCCAGGACAGTGAAGACAAACGTGGACAGTCTGGTCGGAGAAAGAGCTGTGCTCACCGAGGATGCTGACAGCATGAAGCAGACGGGAAAAGCCGTTGTAAACGGTCAGGAGTGGACAGTAAGACCGCAGGACGAGACCCAGGTCATAAGAAAAGGCGAGCTTATCGAGGTAGTGAAGATAAGCGGAGTAAAACTAATTGTAAAAAGGGTAAAGGAGGCTTAACCGGAAATGGAAGGATTAATAGCACTTGCAGTGTTACTCGTAATCGTACTTATAGTATTGGTAAACTGCATCAAAATCGTGCCACAGGCACACGCGATGGTAATTGAGCGTTTGGGAGGATATCTCACCACATGGAGCGTAGGACTTCACCTCAAGGTGCCATTTATCGACAGAATAGCAAAGAAAGTCATCTTAAAGGAGCAGGTGGTAGATTTCCCACCACAGCCTGTAATCACAAAGGATAATGTAACAATGCAGATAGACACCGTTGTATATTTCCAGATTACAGATCCAAAGCTCTACGCATACGGAGTAGAGAATCCAATCATGGCAATTGAGAATCTCACAGCCACAACACTTCGTAACATCATCGGAGACTTAGAGCTTGATGAGACACTCACCAGCCGTGAGACAATCAACACCAAGATGCGCGCAACACTCGATGTGGCAACAGATCCATGGGGCATCAAGGTAAACCGTGTCGAGCTCAAGAACATCATACCTCCAAAGGCCATCCAGGATGCCATGGAGAAGCAGATGAAGGCAGAGCGTGAGAGACGAGAGGCCATTCTTCGTGCAGAGGGTGAGAAAAAATCAACAATCCTTGTTGCAGAGGGAAATAAAGAGTCAGTCATCCTCGACGCCGAGGCTGAAAAGCAGGCAGCCATCCTTCGCGCAGAGGCAAAGAAGGAGGCAACAATCCAGGAGGCAGCAGGTCAGGCAGAGGCTATCCTCAAGATACAGCAGGCCAATGCAGACGGACTGCGCATGTTGAAGGAGGCAAATCCGGACAACGCAGTGCTCCAGATAAAGAGCTTGGAGGCATTTGCTAAGGCAGCAGACGGCAAGGCTACAAAGATAATCATCCCATCAGAGATTCAGGGGATTGCAGGTCTTACAAAGTCAATTGCAGAGATAGCTGCGGATAAGACTGAGAAGTAATTATATTTAATCAAAATGAATACCGGAAGATGAGAGCACACAAAAAGCATCGCATGTATCATATCAATATCAGATATATGCGGTGCTTTTTAGATTGCATAGAATTGTGCTTAGATTACACAGGATTGCCCTGAACTCCTGTAATTCCAAACTGATAAATATAGTACTAGGAATAATCCCCACAAAGTGGTATACTCTCTAGTAGGTATATCAATCGATGCGGGCTGCACAAAGGTGTGGCCGGTAACTATTAATTTGTAGTACATTCTCGAAACCGCAACCGTTGCACCGGCAGCATCAGCGCAACGCACCGGGGATAAGGAGAGTAAAATGAAGAAAAAAATAAAATTCAAGGGCAGGCTGAAAAGCTACATGTGCTGGCCGCTATATCTGACGTTTGTGTGGATATGTGCTGACGGAATAGCACTGCGCTATGACAGAAGGCTTGGCTATGGCATGGTAGGCTTTACAGTGTTTTACTTTGCGCTCGTGCTGTTTTTGTATGTCAGAAGCAAGTCAGTCGTTGCAAATGAGCTGATAAGCTTTGCAACACAGTATTCATCGGTGCAGAAGAGGCTGCTTAATGAGTTTGAGGTGCCGTATGCCCTGCTTGAATACTCCGGCAAGATACTATGGGTAAATGACAAATTCGCAGAGCTAATGGGTGTGGATAAAAAATATCACAAATCCATCACGACACTTTTTCCGACAGTGACCAGAGAGCTTCTCACCAAGAGTGATGCGCCGACAGATTTCAAGATAGTAAACGAGGAAGAGGACAGCATAGTCAGACTGTCCGTCAAAAGAATATATTTCAACTCTATCGCAGAGGAAAATGAGATAATCGACACAAATGAAGCAGACGAGTTTTTGACGGCGCTGTACGTATTTGATGAGTCGGAGCTTTATCACTGCAAGAAAGAAATCACAGAGCAGAAGCAGGTCTCAGCGCTTGTGTATATCGATAACTATGATGAGGCACTTGACAGCATAGAGGACGTAAAGAGGTCACTGCTCGTTGCACTTATCGACAGGCGTGTAAACCAGTATTTTGCCAAGTATGACGGACTTGTCAGAAAGATAGAAAACGACAAATACTTCGTGGTGTTCAAGTACAAGTACCTTGACAGCATGAAGGAGGACAAGTTCAAGGTGCTCGACGAGGTTAAGGCTATAAAGGTCGGCAACGAGATGGCGGTCACACTCAGTATCGGAATCGGTATAAAGAGCGATAAGTATAATGAAAACTACGTATATGCGCGAAATGCCATAGACTTAGCCCTCGGACGAGGCGGTGATCAGGTAGTTATAAAGGATCACGACGATATCCTGTATTTTGGCGGCAAGTCAAAGCAGGTGGAGAGCAAGACAAGGGTAAAGGCGAGAGTCAAGGCACAGGCGCTTCAGGAAATCATTGAGACCTGTGAGAATGTGCTTATCATGGGTCACAGCATCACAGATGTAGATTCGCTCGGAGCGGGCATAGGCATATACTGTGCAGCCAAGAATCTCGACAAAAAGGCACAGATAGTAATAAATGACCCGACAAGTTCAGTCAGACCTCTCATGGAGACATTTTCAGAGGCAAAGGGCTATCCAACAGACATGTTTATAAATAGTGAGGAGGGCCTCGAGATGGTGAGTAAGGATACGCTTGTCATGGTGGTGGACACCAACAGGCCAAGCTACACAGAGTGCCCTGAGCTCCTCAGAAAGACAGGAAAGATAGTCGTATTTGACCACCACAGACAAAGCAGCGAGATAATAGAGAATCCTATACTTTCATACATCGAGCCGTATGCATCAAGTGCGTGTGAGATGGTCGCAGAGGTATTGCAGTACTTCAACGACGGAGTCAAGATCAATGCGACAGAGGCCGACTGCATCTACGCAGGCATCCTCATCGATACCAACAACTTTATGACAAAGACAGGCGTGCGTACATTTGAGGCGGCAGCCTTTTTGAAGCGCTCAGGCGCAGAGGTAACACGCGTCAGAAAGATGCTTAGAAACGACATGGCATGCTACAAGGCAAGAGCCGAGGCCGTGCGCCATGCAGAGGTATACAGGGGCTCGTTTGCCATATCGGTATGCCCTAGCGAGAATGTGGAGAGCCCGACAATCGTCGGCGCACAGGCGGCAAATGAGCTGCTCAACATAATAGGAATCAAGGCATCATTTGTGCTCACGGAGTACAATGACAAGATTTATATCAGCTCTCGTTCAATCGACGAGATAAATGTCCAGATAATCATGGAGAAGCTGGGCGGTGGCGGACACTTAAATGTGGCAGGCGCGCAGCTGACAGGCGTTACTATCGTGCAGGCAAAGCGCATGATACAGGATACACTGGACGAAATGCTAAAAGAAGGAGACATAGAAGAATGAAAGTAATCTTATTACAGGACGTAAAACCATTAGGCAAAAAAGGCGAGATAGTAAACGTAAGTGACGGTTACGCCAGAAACAATATCATACCTAAAAAGCTCGGAGTAGAGGCTACTCCAAAGAACCTAAATGACTTAAAGCTTCAGAACCAGCACGCTGACAAGGTAGCACAGGAAAACTACGAGAGTGCACTTGCACTCGCAAAGGTAGTAGAGAACACAAAGGTAGTAGTAAAGCTGCGCTCAGGAGAGGGTGGCAGAACCTTCGGCTCCATCTCCACCAAGGAGATATCGGCTGCAGCAAAGGAGCAGCATGGCTTAGAGCTCGATAAGAAAAAGATGCAGCTTAACGAGTCAATCAAAGCACTCGGAAACTATGAGGTGCCTGTCAAGCTTCATCCAAAGGTAACAGCAAACCTCACAGTATCAGTGGTTGAAGGATAGGAGGAATCCCCTTGGAAGAAGCATTAATCAAACGAATAATGCCAAACAGCCTTGAGGCAGAGCAGTCCGTGGTCGGCTCCATGATTATGAGCAAGGATGCCATAGTGACCGCCAGCGAGATGCTCCTTAAGGAGGATTTTTATCATCAGCAGTACGGCATCATATTTGAGACCATGGTTGAGCTCTTTACAGAGGGGCAGCCTGTAGATCTCGTCACACTCCAGAACCGTTTAAAGGAGAAGGATGTGCCGCAGGAAATACAAAGTCTTGACTTTGTGAGAACTCTCGTCACCAGTGTGCCGACTTCTGCCAACATCAAGTACTATGCCAATATCGTAAAAGAGAATGCCATAAAGCGAAAGCTCATCCATGTGACAGAGGACATAGAGAACGAGTGCTACGCCGGCAAGGAATCGCTCGAGAGCGTGCTCGACAAGACAGAGCACGATGTATTTGAACTGCTTTCTACAAGGCAGACAGGTGACTACGTGCCAATCCGTACTGTGGTCATGAATGCCCTCGAGAAAATCGAAAAAGCAGCACAGCAGGAGGGCACAGTAACAGGAATCCCGACAGGCTTCATAGACCTTGACTACAGGACAGCAGGACTTCAGCCGTCAGATCTTGTGCTCGTGGCAGCTCGTCCGTCAATGGGAAAGACAGCCTTCGTGCTCAACATAGCACAGCATGTGGCATTCCACGAACATCTATGTACAGCCATATTCTCACTCGAGATGTCGAAGGAGCAGCTCGTAAACCGTCTGTTCTCACTCGAATCAAAGGTAGATGCGCAGGCACTGCGTACAGGAAATCTGTCTGATGCCGACTGGGAAAAGCTGGTCGAGGGAGCCGGAATCATCGGAGACTCCGAGCTCATCATAGACGACACTCCGGGTATCAGCATATCAGAGCTTCGAAGCAAGTGCCGTAAATACAAGCTCGAACATGACTTAAAGCTCGTCATCATCGATTACCTGCAGCTCATGACAGGCTCAGGACGAGGCTCAGAATCGCGTCAGCAGGAAATCTCAGACATATCACGTTCGCTTAAGGCACTCGCCAGAGAGCTTTCAGTCCCTGTAGTGGCCCTCTCCCAGCTTTCACGAGCTGTAGAGCAGCGACCGGACCACAGGCCTATGCTTTCTGATCTTCGAGAGTCAGGAGCTATCGAGCAGGATGCCGACGTCGTCATGTTCATCTATCGTGATGACTATTACAACAAGGACACCGAGCTCAAGGGCATCTCAGAGATCATCATCGCTAAACAGCGTAATGGTCCAATTGGCACCGTAAACCTTGCATGGCTGCCTGAGTACACGAAGTTTGCAAATCTGGAGCATTAAAATTAAATTGCAAAGAGCATAAAGAAACAAGCCATCCCGGCTCACGTCATAGGATAAAGTTAAGTATCCTGATGTGGGCCGGGATTTTTTTGCCCAAAACCATATCTATGCCTAAAAAGACAAGAAATGACAAGAAAAATATAAACGATAAGCATATATAATACAAGAAATTTATTGACTCGTATCCTATAGTATGCTAATTTTAGAGTGGTTTAGAGCATAGAATAGTATAGGGGACAAGAATTTGGAAGAGAAGACAAAAGGAATATACAAGCGAAATGAAGGACGGTGGGAGGCCAGATTCCGTGTGGGCGTAAACGCAGACGGACGGGCAAGATACCGTTCTGTTTATGCCCAGACCAGAGAAGAGGTAATAGCCAAAAGACAGGCAGCTGAGGCTGAGATACTCGCGGCAAAGACAAGAAAAAGACCAACAGAATTCAACCTGCTCATCATCGGAGCCGGTACACACGGCAGGGATGTATATGAGATAGCCAGATCTCTTCACGTATTCAGAAAAATAAGCTTTCTGGACGACAGCGTGCAGGGAGAGAACATCATAGGCAGGTGCAGCGATTTGTTAAAATACCGCAGCCAGTACCCCTGCGCATTTGTCGCAATCGGTGACAATAAGCTCAGACGAAGGTACGCAGAGCTGCTCAGGGAATACAACTTCCTCATACCGAGTATAGTATCACCGGCAGCCAATGTGTCAGCTATGGCACAGATAGGTGATGGAGTAGCAATACTCCCTTTAGCCAGAGTAGGTGATGCAGAGCTAGGTGACTTCACTATAGTGGCATCCAACGGAGTGGTTAATTCGAGCGCAGTGCTCGGGAAGTACTGTCATGTGGATTGCGGCGCGATAGTGAAGAAGGAAGCCAGGGTGAAGGATGGCACCTGGGTGAAGAGTGGGGAGATATTAGGATAGTTTGAAAGGAAAAACAATGGCGCTTAAATTAATGTATATTACAAACAATGCAGATGTCGCATTAATAGCAGAAAAATATGGAGTGGACAGGATCTGGGTTGATTTAGAAAGCCTTGGAAAAGAAGAGCGCCAGAAGGGAATGAATTCTGTAAAATCTAAGCATACGATAGATGACATTAGGCGAATAAAGCCACTGCTAACGAAGGCGGAAATGCTTGTTCGAATAAATCACTGGAATGAAAACTCACAAAAGGAAATAGATGATGTCATATCAGCAGGAGCAGATATGATAATGCTTCCCATGTGGAAGACAGCTGAAGAGGTAAATGCTTTTCTCAGTGCAGTAGATGGCAGATGTAAGACCACATTATTGCTTGAAACAAAAGAGGCCGCTGAATCGTTAGATGAAGTATTACATAACGGTGGAATGGATGAGATACATATAGGATTAAATGATTTACATTTATCATATGGATTAGACTTCATGTTTGAATTGCTTTCTAATGGAACAGTTGAGATGCTAATTAATAAAATCAAACAAGCTGGAATTCCGTGTGGTTTTGGAGGTATTGCATCACTTGGATGCGGTGATTTGCCGGCTGAGAAAATTATAATGGAACATTATAGAATCGGTTCTACGCGTGCGATTTTATCAAGAAGCTTTTGTAATACCGAAATAATCACAGATATTTCTAAAATAGAAAAGATTTTTAAAATAAACATGGAAAAGCTACAGGCATATGAAGAAGAAGTGAGTCAAATGCCTAGGGCAGTCTTAGATAAAAATAGAACCGAAGTAAAAGAGATTGTTGAAAGAATAGTTTTAAAAAAGAGGAAAGCAAGCTAATGATAATAAATCAGGAAGTAATTACAGAGTTAAGAAAAGAATTTGGAGATGCTTTTTATTTACTGGATTCTGACCAGTTCAGAAATAATTTTTTGGAGTTAAAAGAAGCCTTTTCGAGTATCTACTCCAATTTTAACATTGCATATTCATATAAGACGAATTACACTCCAAAACTTTGCAAGATAGTAAATGAGCTGGGTGGATATGCAGAGACAGTATCTGAGATGGAAGTAGAGCTTGCGCTAAAATGTGGAGTCAATCCAAAGAATATCATCTGGAATGGACCAATAAAGAATCACGAAAAGCTCGAGGAATATTTAAGTCTTGGAGTGACAGTGAATATAGATTCCATAGATGAGGCTGAATATATTGAATTACTTGCAGACAAAAGTGATGTGGTATTCAATGTTGGAATACGATGCAATTATGATGTGAAGGATGGTGTAGTATCAAGATTTGGATTTGATACAGATGGTGAAGACTTTAAGAAGGTATTAGATATTGTAATTAATAATGAGAAACTTCATTTTGTAAATTTCCAGTGCCATTTTGCTAAAAGACAGGTGGAGTATTGGCCAGCCAGAGCAAAGGGAATGGTTGAATTAATAGACAGATTAGGAATAATACCGGAGAGAATTGATATTGGAGGCGGACTGTTTGGAAAGATGTCTGATGAACTGAAAAAACAGTTTACTTCAGATATTCCTCAATATAAGGACTATGCAAAGGCGGCAGCAACAGTTTTTGCAGAATATTTCAAAGACAAGGACGTTAAGCCGGAGCTGGTTATAGAGCCGGGCTCAGCAGTGGTTGGAGACTGTATGAGGTTCGTTGGAACAGTAAAGACCATTAAGAATGTAAGAGGACAATATATAGCTTCCGTGCTAGGTAGTCAGAAGAATATCAGTATGTCTGGTGTTAATCCGCCGATAGAAGTGATTCATATGGGAAATGCAACTAAAGAATACAGGAAACTGAACATGGTTGGATTTACATGTATTGAAGGAGATGTACTTTATAAGGATTATACAGGGGAGCTTGCTATTGGTGATGCGGTTGTGATTAGTAATTGTGGTTCTTATTCACTTGTTATGAAGCCACCATTTATATTGCCAAACTTTCCGGTACTTGATATATGTGGTAAGAGCGTTGAGGTTATAAAAAGAGCTGAGACATTTGATGATATATTCCATACATTCAATTTTTAAGGGCAGAAATAATGAAGTTTATTAGTTTATTTGTTAAAAGAGTATTTGATATAGTTTCCTCGGGTATATGCATTGTGCTGCTTACCCCGGTATGGATTGTTGTATCTATAATGATAAAAAAAGATTCAAAAGGATCGGTTTTCTTCAAGCAGGGTAGAAGAACCAAAGATGGACGGGTATTTCAAATGCTGAAATTCAGATCCATGGTTGTAAATGCTGAGACCATGGGAGCCGGATTATTCAACTATGAGAATGATCCAAGAGTGACAAAGGTGGGCAGAAAACTGCGTGACAGCAGTATAGATGAACTGCCACAGTTGTTTAATATTTTTATGGGAGATATGTCAGTGGTTGGCCCAAGACCATGTGTAACCTATGAGCTAGGAGATTTTGAAACATTAAATAAGAAATATAAGAAACGTTTCAGAGTGAAAGCAGGCCTGACTGGACTAGCTCAGATAAAGGGCAGAAATGACATCTCATGGGATGAAAAGGTTACATATGATAATGAATATGTAGATCAGTTTGAAAAGTATGGATTCTTTGTAGATATAAAGATAGGTTTGGAATCCGTATTTAAAGCATTCAAGCATGATAAAATATATGAAAACAAAATGGATGAATCCATGAACGATGCAGAGGCTGCCCAGGCAGAGGAAGCAGAGATTATCAGGCTGGCACATTTACCTGACGTGGAGTAATAGACTGGAGGAATGTGAAATGAAATACGATGTAGCACACAGAAGAATATGGTTCAAAGGTGAGATACTTGATGTAAATGATGCAAAGATTAATATACTTGCACCAACATCACAGTTCGGACTCAATGTATTTGAGGGAATCCCTTGCTATTGGAATGAAGAGGAAAAGCAGCTCTATGCTTTCAGACTGGATGATCATTATGATAGACTGCTTAGATCAGCAAAGCTGATACAGCTTGACTGTCCATATACTAAAGAGGATTTCAAAAAAGCATTTGTAGATGTGATTAAGGCTAATGAGTATGATGAGAATCTTTCTGTTCGTCAGACCTTGTTTGTAGATGGATTTGGTTCATGGGGATCTGATGGTCCGGTTGACATGTTTGTGGCACCTATTCCCAGAGGAAAGACAAGTGCAGAGTACAATAAAAAAGGACTCAATGTATGTGTAACTTCGTGGAGACGAATAAGTGATGAAACACTTTCGCCTAGAATTAAGTGTGGTGCAAACTATATTAATAGTAGAGTTGGACAGAGGGAGGCTCTTCGAAATGGATATGATACATGCTTGTTTTTGAATGAGGCAGGAAAAGTGTCAGAGGGACCAGGTTCTTGTTTCTTTATTGTTAAAAATGGAACAGTGATAACTCCAAAACTTACAGATAGTGTTTTAGAAAGCATTACAAGAGATACTATTATTATGATTGCGAAAAATAAAGAAATCCCTGTGATTGAAAGAACCATTGATAGAACGGAGTTGTATACATGTGATGAGGCATTTTTATGTGGTTCAGCTATGGAAATTACCCCTGTGTTGAGTATAGATAAATATATTATTGGAGATGGAAAAACAGGAGTATTAACTAGAGATATACATATGACATATGTTAATGCTGCTAGTGGAAAAATCAAAGGATATAAAAATTTAGTTACACCAATTTATTAGAACAGCTGAGGAAGATAATGAAATATAGTGTTTTGATGTCTTTGTATAAAAAAGAAAATCCAGAATGGTTCTGCATGGCAGTAGAAAGCATGATGAATCAAACAGTAATTCCGGATGAAATAGTAATTGTAGAAGATGGACAACTTCCTGATAAATTAGAAGAAAAAGTGAAGTTTTATGAAAACAATTATTCGAAAATATTTAAGATAATTCGGAATCCTGTCAATCAGGGGTTAGGAATAGCTCTTAATTGTGGACTAAAAATATGCAAAAATGAACTTGTGGCGAGAATGGATACAGATGATATTTCGGTTAATAACAGGTGTGAAATTGAACTTAGATATTTAGAACAACATCCTGAAACTGTATTGGTTGGATCTAATGTATACGAATTCTCGAATAATATTGATAATATTATAGATAAAAGAATAGTACCATCGTCGTTTGAGAGTATATATAAATTTGCTAAAAGAAGAAATCCTTTTAATCATCCAACAGTTATGTTCAGAAAGTCAAAAGTATTAGAAGTAGGAGGGTATTCGAAACTCCGATATGGACAGGATTATGAATTGTTTGGTCGAATGTTGATTTATGGATATCGTTTAGAAAATATTAATAAATGTCTATTGTACTTTAGAAGGGATGAACAAACTCTAAAAAAACGTAAAAATAAAGAAAGTATAAGGTGTTATGTACAAACTGTAAGGGAGTTTAAAAAACAAAAATATTCTACCAATATAGATGTTTTATTTGTATTGTTTTCTCAAAAAATATTATATATAATGCCTGATCGAATAGTTAATGAGCTATACAAAATTATACGAAAAAAGGAAGAATATCCTAGGAGGAAACATGGGTAGTAATGGTTTAGATAATATATCAATATTAGTTGTCGGATATGATGGGTATATTGATGTTTGGAATAATTTTTTTGATTTAATGAATAAGTATTGGAAAGATAGGCCTAAAACATATTTAGCTACATCCGAATTAAAACCTTATTATAAAAATGTTGAAGTTATTCCAGCAGGTTCTAATTCGGAGTGGAGCAATAGGGCGCGAAACGCATTAAAATATATAAATACACCATATGTGTTACTTATGTTAGAAGATTTTTACATTTCTGATTATGTTGATAATGATAAATTAAAAGAAGTAATGAATGTAGTAATCGATAATGACATTTTATATTATCAGGTGTTAGTGCAATTGCTTTGTCAGAAATGGGAAAGAGGAAAAGCGTATAAAGGAAATAGGAGAATTCATATTATTCCAAAAGATAAAAAGTATGGGATAAATTTGCAGGCTGCAATTTGGAAAACAGATTATCTAAGGGAGACTATAGGCTGTGGCAATTATAATGCGTGGGAATTTGAAATTAAACAGCTTAAAGTTAATAATTGTAATGAAGATAGAATCGAGTATTTAATCGATGATAGAAATATACTTAATATAACGCATGCCATTGTACAAAGCAAATATTTAAGAGGTGCGGTAAAAAAAATGGAGCGAATTGGACATAATATCGATTTGTCTGAACGTTCAGTTTTAAGCATAAAAGAAGATTTTAAATATAATTTAAAATTATTTATGTATAGTGTTATTCCAAGAAAAATGCATTCATTTGCAAAAAAAATTGGAAGAGTGTTCAATATAGATTTTGTTACAGATAGAATGGAGAAAATAGTTAAATGAATGTATTAGTTACAGGAGCCAATGGCTATCTTGGTAAAGGTGTTGTAAAGGCATTATTAGATTGTGGAATAGATGTTATTGCTACAGACATTAGGGATAATTTAATAGACACAAGAGCAAAAATAATTAAATCTGATTTGTTTAAATTGGATGAGCCATATGAATATTTTGGCAGACCAGATATTGTGTTGCATATGGCTTGGAGAGATGGGTTTGTTCATAATTCTATTAATCATATTAATGATTTGCCAAATCATTATAGTTTCTTGTGTAAAATGATAGATGGCGGAGTGAAGAATGTTTCATGCATGGGTTCAATGCACGAGATAGGTTTCTTTGAAGGAAGTATAAATGAATCAACCCCCTGCAATCCTCAAAGTTTGTATGGAATTAGCAAAAATGCATTAAGAGAATTATTACAGCTTAAATGTCACGATACAGATGTTAGGTTTCAATGGCTACGAGGCTTTTACATAGTTGGAAATACAGAAGATGGTTGTTCAATATTTTCAAAGATAGTTCAAGCAGAGAATAGTGGACAAAGTCATTTTCCATTTACAATGGGTTTAAATCAGTTTGATTTTCTTAATTATGATTTGTTTTGTCAGTATGTAGCAGATACAGTTAGACAAAGAGAGATTAATGGGATAATTAATATATGTTCAGGAAGACCAGAAAAATTGGCAGATCGTGTTGAAAGATTTATTAAGGAAAATAATTTCAAAATTAAACTTGATTATGGTAAATTTCCAGATCGAGCATATGATTCAAAAGCAATTTGGGGAGACGATTTTAAGATTAATATGATTGAAAGAATATGCAAGAAAAAAGAGGATAAATACTATGTATAAAATTGCGTGTGGTGTGGTGCTATATTATCCAGATGTAGAAAAGATAATAAGAGAAACTATGGAATATAGTTCAATATTTGATAAGGTGATTTTATTTGATAACACAGAAAAGAATAACTGTGAAATTCAAGAAAGATTATCAGAATTACAGAATGTAATATATATAACTTATAACAAAAATATGGGGCTGCCATATGCCTATAATAAAATTTTAGAAGAGGTAATGGAATGTGATTTTTTATGTGCATTGGATCAAGATAGCAAATATAATTCAATAGATATAATTTCTATGATTGATGCGATAGCAGATTTTCCAGTTGATGCTGCTGTAGTTGGTCCTCACGTTATATATGATAATGAAAAATTTTGTAAAAAAGATGAATTTGTAAAAAAAAGATATGTCATTACTTCGGGATGTTTTATAAATCTAAACTATATGCGTAGGGAAGCAATTTTATTTGATGAAAACTATTTTATTGATAAATTTGAAGTCGACTTAGATATGCAATTTAGAGTTAAGGGGTATTCTATATATCAATATGAAAATGCTTGTTTATACCAAAGGCTAGGTACAATAGGAAAAAATGGAAAATCAAATCATAGCAAATTACGCCATTATTATTTATTTAGAAATAGATATTATTTT
>ERZ779875.391-NODE-391-length-43204-cov-4.521171_pt1 | contig 43204 bp, 32 predicted proteins | sample MGYA00511246_ERZ779875 | MGnify/ENA primary metagenome ERZ779875 (study PRJEB29588, sample SAMEA2155093) | human gut metagenome | biome: human gut; feature: human-associated habitat; material: faeces | place: Denmark | collected 2008/2010 ... | reverse complement strand
TAACATTTATCAGTGACCACACATTGTCAGGAAATCCGTATACAGGAGTGACAGTTGATAATTATATTGAATATAACGACAACTGTTATTCATGTCATATTGCATTTACCAAGAATATGACACTTACATCCGGCGGTGCTAGAAAAGATGTTATTGATTCAACATTTTATTTTGTAAAATACCAGGGAAATTGGGCTATTGCCGACATGATTGCAACAACAAAATAAGTTGTAATACAGGTACCATGTACTAAATGAAGAACAGAAAATACAACAATAGCACTATTTACATGAAATTATAAAATAAAGTATAATCGGTTGAATTAAAAATGGGACTATAAACGAATCAGAAGCCTTGGAACTGTTGACATGCTTATGGATAAAGACACTTACAATCAATAAAGTTCGTTCTCAAGCGCATACGCTAAGTTCGGCAGGTTCTCCTATGTATCAAAATGTAACGATTGCAGGCCAAACAACAGATAAAAAGGATGCAGTCAATGATTTGAGTTTTTTAGTTTTGAAATCTGTTGCACAGACAAGGTTGACACAACCAAATTTAACTGTGCGCTATCACAAGAATATTAATAAACATTTTTTGGATGAATGTATAGAGGTTATGCGTTTAGGCTTTGGAATGCCAGCATTAAACAATGACGAAATTATAATTCCTTCATTTATGGATTGGGGCGTTAAAGAAGAGGACGCCTATAATTATAGTGCCATAGGCTGTGTTGATGTGATTTTCCATTTAATCATGTCCGTTTTTTAATCATGTCCGTTTTGGAGGCGATTTTTACCAGTTAATCGTGTCCGTATTAACATTTAGAAATGTCCGTGTTGCAATTTGGACATGTCCGTATTCGATTTTAATCGTGTCCGTATTGCAAGTTTAATTATGTCCGTTTTAGAATTTGATTACTTCTAAGTTGGAATTACAGGAGGGAATAATGTATAAATCAAAACGTAGCCTCAAAGTATATGAGGCACCACTTGGTTTAAATAGTAAGCAGCAGATTCCGAGAATTCAGCTTCAGGGCCAGTGGCTAAAAGCACTTGGATATCATGTGGGTGATAAGATTGATGTTCAGTGTACTAATGACACGATCATCATCAATAAAGTGAAGACTATATAAAATAAGCGTCGGCCAATGAGTCGGCGCTTTTGTTTATAAAGTATTATTGTGCCTTACTGAATATCCAGTTATAATAGCAAATATAATAGCCAAGGAGGTTTATATATGAAAACAAAACAAATTTTAATGACAGGAGCATTAGCTCTTAGTATGGTATTATCTGGAGGAATGTTGACAGGATGTTCAAATTCTTCAACAAAAGACACAAAGACAACAGAAGTTGCCAAGAAAAAAGAAGTAAAAACAATTGGTCAAAAAAGCAAGGATTCAAAATCTTTGAAGATTACAAACAGCACTGGTAAGAAAATCACTGTATTTGAAACAAAATCAAGTTCAGAAGAATCTTTCAGTGATAACTTGTTGGATGATGGCGACGCTGTAAAAAACAAAGAAGAACGTACTTTGTATTACACGGTCAAAGAAAACGATAAACTGGATGTAAAAGTCGGATTAGAGGATCAGGATAAAACATTCGTATTCAAAGATGTAGATCCAGCAGATACTAAAAAGGTGGACGCTTCTTTAAAAGAAGATAAGGTCAATCTGGATGTAACAAAAAAAGATGGCAGTACTGTCACTTTGACACCATCTGAAGATTCTGCAAAGACAGAAGACGAGAAAAAAGATGAGCAGGAAGTAAAACAGGAAGAAAAGAAAGAAGAAACAGCAAAAGCCGATTCTTCAAACAAATCGAATACTTCTGAATCAAAGAAAAATAACACAGCTTCAACTTCGAACTCAAGTTCAAACAAGAACAATTCAAGCTCTAGCAGTTCCAAACCTTCTTCTAAACCTTCAAACAGCAGTAGCAATAACTCTAGCACTTCAAAACCATCTAACAACAGTAGCAATAACTCTAGCTCGTCTAAGCCATCGAATAACAGTGGTTCAAACTCAAACAGCTCAAAACCAGCTGAGCATACACATAATTGGGTTGCTCAATACCAGACGGTAAATGTTCCAGAAAAAGGACACAACGAACAGGTTTTGGTGCAGGCTGCCTATGATGAACAGGTTCCAGTTACAGAAATGAAGGAATTCTCTATCTGCAATAACTGTGGAGCTGATATTACTGGTTTTGCAAGTGAACATATATTAAATGGAACTTGCAGAAGATATCACTCTGAATGGAGAGAAGTAGTAACAGGATATAATACGATTCATCACGATGCAGTCTACGAAACAAGATATGTGGTCGATTCACCCGCAACCACAAAGCAGGAATTGACAGGCTACAAGTGCAGTGGATGTGGAAAAACAAAAGCTAACTAAATATAGATCAAAAGACAGAATATAGGAACTCAGATTGAGTACCTTTTCTGTTTTTCACACGCAATAAAACGGGGAGTACCCATACTATTGCACCAAAAGAAAGTAGTTATAAGAAAGGGTGGCGAAATATGAACAGATACAGTTTATTTGATGTACCTTAAATTAAATTGAAATAATATCAATATTTTTCCTTTCAGAATATTGATAGTACGAAACACTCAAAAAATCAAGATTTCTAACGTTAGAGATTTTTATAAGGGATAGAGATAGAAATAAATAAAGGGGAAATAAATGAATTAAGGCAGTTTGCCAGGACCTGTTGAAAGAGGAACTTCATTTTGCCGGGTTGTTTGATAATTTACAGATTGTCTCGCTTCTTACGGATTTGGAAAGTCTTTTATAGGAGGTAGATTAATATGCCAAGACAGAAAAAAGATGCAAAAATCCTTAATATCAAACTAGCAAGAGAGATTAGCAATCAGCTGGAACAGTTTTGCGAAGAATCAGGAATATCTAAAACTGTTGCTACAGAAAAAAATTTATCGAAATATTTTGAGGAATATTTCAGTAGACTGGAAGAAGAGCGCACACTTTTCAAATAAGAATATTTAAGAATGCCCACAGGCCTAATAAGCTTGTGGGTATTTTTATGCCTAAATAGAACATGTATGTAAGATTTCTTTTGAGTTGCAATTAGGAAAAAGCGCGGATTTACAGGCAAAATTACAACATTCAGTTTGAGACTGTATGAGAAACGAAACGTGTTGTCTGATTCTGACATATAGAGTATGCCAAAGTAATTTATCCCTAAAAATAGGGACAATTTTAGGTATAACTGTAAACCATAGATTCAAAAAGGAGGAAACACATGGAGAAAATTGAATTCACAAACCCGGAGAGTAAGGAACTTAACGAAGAAGTAAGGAACTACCTTGAATTGATTAGGGATACGGAAGCACTTATTGGTGACGGGATGGAGAAGCTGAAAGGGGCTAATTGGGCAAAGCTTTGGAGTTGTCTTGATAAGCTGGTATTTTATCCGAAGACATACGAAGGAAATTTGGCTATTTTCAAAACTCGATGCAACATCCGATACGTAAGTTTGTTTACGAAACCTGCATTTTGCTGTGATCAGGAAGCAGATTTTGAGTTGAGCGGCATTCTTAGATCATGGCTTAATGATGGTCAGAAACGAGGCTATTCGTTACTTATTAACACGACCATCAATGAATATTGGGGACATGGTATTTTTATCGATCCAGATACAGGGCATATTGCGCCTGTGATGACGGACTATGATGCGGAGCACCGTACTTATACATTATATTGATCAGCATCAATTTCAACCGAACCAGGGAACATTTCCCTATATTCATCAACTAATTTTCGGAATATGTAACGGGTAACCGGTCCCTTATCTGGAAGCTTATCTGTCAATAATTTCATCGCTTGACGCTCAGTGATTTTATGTAGGCAGTATTGTTCTATAGCATCAAATGCTTCGCGGTTCAGGCTCATTAGTGATATACGACGTTTCGGTCTTCCAGAAGCTTTCCTGCGACCCGGAAGCTGCACGATAGGCTGCGCCTGACGATAGTTATGGATTTGGTTAAGCGTTCCGGATAATAGCTCATGGTCGTGGGTATCATCTTTGTCGTCATATTCAAGCGATGGGATTCGCAGGTGGATCTGTTTGTCTTGAAGGAATTTTAGTGTTTTTTGTATTGTTGGCAGAGTACCGCCAAGTACATAGATATTTGCTACATATAACGTATCGCCACTTTGAACAGGGCGACGTGGGGAAATCTCACCTTTAAGTATGTCACCGTCTGAATAGACAGAACGAGCCACGTCGCAACATTTTATGTAGAAGTAGTTGTATTCTGAGCCGAGCCAGTGGGTTGTATCTGGCAAATGTTTGCGTGCTATTTCGTATTGTTCGTTTATATTTTCAATTCGTGTATTACGAAACAGCCACCACTCGCTCATAGTGCAACCTCCGCTCATTTGTAATGGTTACCAGTACTAACCAACACATTATATCATATTTTTTAAAATGTTGTCCGAAAATTAGAAGTTTTGAAAAAATAAAAGAAAACCGCATAAACAAGGCATTTATAGAGCTATTCTTGTCTGAAAATTATTTGGATACCCCCAATTATTTGTATGTGAAAATAAAAGCACATGAGAAATCAAGCATATTAATTGCGAAGGCGAAAACAAAAATAAACAGGAAGGAGAAATAATTGAAATCACATAAACGAAAAATCGAAGAAGGGCGTTGTCAGGGATACGGGAAAGACTATACCCCATTTATTCTGGTCAGAGAATATAAGGGACGGGGTACAGCATCAGTCATCTGGGATCCCTTTGAAGAAAGATTGATCCACTGCCTGTCGCAGACAGAAGTTGCGGTGTATGAAACAATCCGCTGGCAGGACAATGTGGAACATATCCGCGAACAGTATCTTTTAGATACAGACAGGATGAATGCCATTGCAGAAGAACTTGGGATGAAGAAAGCTCCATGGTGGACCACAGATTTCTTAGTAGATTACGATGATGGAAGCAAGACAGCATTCTCAGTCAAATATGACAGAAGCGCATTTGATCCGAATAAACGTACCTACCGTGGAAAAGAATCAAGGCTGCACAATCTGGTAATGCGTCAGAGAGCAGAACAGATCTATTGGGAATCTCAGAAAGTGAGGTTTAAGCTGGTAACGAACGAAGATATTAATCAGGTGCTTGTGTGGAATGTAAAAAGCGTCATGAGCTATTACGAATCATTTAAGGTGATCAGCAAAGAACAGAAACTGAAATATCTGATTGCACATAAATATGTATATATTCCGATGGATAAACAGATTTTGGATTTCCATGAGATTGTCGAGCGTGCTGGTTTCGACATTGATGAGCTGTATAAGCGAGTATTAGTGGCACGTGACCTTCATGAAGAAATTACAGAAAGGAGAGAACATAATGGAAGAATTAAAAAATAACGAAACATCCGAAAAGAAAGAGACGATAGAGCCGCTGGAAGTTATCACTCTTGAAGGCGATGAAAATCAGGTGGCTGAAGAAAAAATGGATTCACCTGTTATCAGAAGAGGTGACATCTATAGAATTGAGGAGGATGAATGGCGTGTTTTTATTGCAAAGGCTAAGATGGTGGCTGTTATCAATGTGAATACGCATGAAATTAGAAAAATTAAAACCAATATTTTTATTGAACATGTCAAAGACAAACTATACGAAAGTGTCAGTAAAGAAGCAGACCATTCATATACTGTTTTACCTGAAGAAATGGAAATAGTTAATAAACGAGCAGACATTCTGGATTCAATCATTATTGAAGAAGAGGAGCGTATTGAACGTCTTCTAACCAAACGAATGCCAAAAAATAAATTTGATACTAAAGCTATACTGCTAGGCGTTAGTAAAAGACAGTTGAGACGTATGCTCCTTTCGTATTTACTTTCCGGCCGCAATAAGTTCAGCCTTGTGGACCAGCGTAAGAATAATAGCAGACCAAAGAATAGTCATTCAAAAGACTACGAGAATCCAAGGAATGACGTTGACGAAATCCTCAAATATGGTCTTAAGATGTTCGTAAAGTATGGAAAACCGGGAATGGCATATGACGCAGTTCTGCGCCGGTATTTTCGCGAACCGGTCGAGGCACCAGATGGTTCTTCTGTCAAGATGGTAACACTCCCAGAAGAGGAAAGATCAGTATCATACAAGATGCTCTACAACTATATCAGAAAGCATACAGAAGACTATTCCTGCATGGGAAAAGATGAGAGAGACAAGCAGAACAATAACAGACAGCTGGTTGGAAACAGCAGAACCGGAGTCTATGAATTGGGACAGATTGTTGAAGCAGATGAGATGGAGCTTGGCTGTTATGTAGTCGACCAGAATGATGGAGAAACTGTTCTTGGAAAAGCTGTCGTATACTGTATGGTCGAAGTATTGAGTGGAATCTGCATCGGTGCATATGTAAGTCTTGAAAATAACAGTATGCGTGGCTTTCAGCAGGTGTTTCTGTCACTCCTGGAACCGCATAAGAACCAGACGAAAGGCTATAACATTGACTATGATGAGGAAGACTGGCCGTCTATGATCGTACCAAACGAGATCCGTTGTGACCGGGGCTCAGAGTATATGTCCAAGGCATATAGCAAAGCAATGGGGGAACTGGGCATCCGTAATACTCCGGTTCCACCCGGATGCGGTTCTTTAAAAGGGGTTGTCGAATCCTTCAATGGACTGGTTCAGACCTATTTAAAGGCACAGTTAAAGAATAACGGATATGTAGAAGATAAATACCGTGGTGGAGACTTAGCTAAAGGGGATGCATGTCTGACACTGGAAGAAATAAGAGGACTGGTCTACCAATCAGTGATCCTGTATAACCGCCGTGTTTTTGAGGGACTCATTGACAAAAAGTATCTGGATAATGACGTATCTCCAACACCGAAAGGGATTTTCGCATACGAAAAAGCTCATGGCAGAGCAGGAGATCCAACCAATGTAAATGATGCGACAAGACCGGCCTATCTGTTTGCAATGCTGGCAAAGGAAGAAGAAAAAAGAAAATTTACATGGAACCGCAGGAAAGGTATCGTGTACACCTTCTATAAGACGGAACTGCGTTTTTATTCGCAGGAACCATGGTTCTTGGATATTTTAAAAGATGAACCACATCCGGAAGATATTGAGGTCAGATACAATGTGGACGATATCAGGAATGTCTATATCAGATACAAAAAAGAGATCCACAGAGTACCTCTTGCAGAAAAGATTGAACAGCAGTATACATACGCAGACTTAACCTGGGACGAATACGACGAGTGTATCCGTAAAAAGAGGGACTCAAAAGTAATGAAAGAAGCAAAACAGGTATATCTGGACACGAAACTGAATTTGCAGGATACGGTAGAGAAACAGGCAGAAATGGCAAAAGCCCTGAATCCAAAGAAGAAGAAAAAATACGGCAAAGCGCATCCGGAGGATAAAACAGCCAAGAAACAGGAAATGAGAAAAGATCCAGATGGAATTACGAAACGTTCTTATAGTTCCATTGATCCGGAACCTAAGAAAGAAACATTAACAAAGCAGCAGGAAGAGCTGGCAGCGATTGAGCATTTGAGAATCCCAGATGAAATGAGGACGATGGGAGACAGAAAACTCAGCCGAGAAGAGGAAATCAATCGTATCTTGGCACTGATAGAAGACGAAGTATAAGAAAGGAAGAAAACATGGAGAGACTGAAATGTAATTTAACATTCCGTGAACTTAGAAAAGATGAAAATCTTTATGATGATGTAGACCTGACCGCGGGGAGCATGGTAGATGCGCAGTACCGCAGAGTCGCCGGATATGAAGATAATCCTGATGTATGCGCATTGCCGAAGATGCCTTCGGTAAGGGATATCCTGGCTCTTGGAATGGTTAATCCTCCGGGATACGACAGAGAACAGGTAGAAAAAATGAGTACTGCTGAAAAATTAGCCGCAATAGAAGACATTGACATGGCAATGATCCCACTTGGAATTCATGTAGATGTAGCCCGTACAATCTGGAAGTTTTTGGACCGCAGATATAAAGGGGCTGACGTCATGATTTCCGCAAACGAAGATGAGAAAGCGTATGGGAAAGGAAGCTTTGGACGTGCTATCGTTCTGTATCAGAAGCTGGAGGCCCCAAGCCCGATTGGATTTCTGCTTCATGGGAAGACCGGATGCGGAAAGACTATGGCTGTGAACTTAGCGTGTCGCATGTATCCTAATGTAATCTATCATGAGTTTGAGGACTGCAGCTATGTACAGATCCCCATCGTCATGGTGACAGCGCTCAGAAAAGATATCAGAGACGTGTTTGAATCCATTGCCGCAGCATTTGACAGATTTCTGGATACCGGAGATTACCATAGAAGAAGAGCCGTTGGGGCCAAGAGTATCTCTGCAACAGAAGGGCTTGTAAAGAAATGGATCGAACTCTATCATGTCGGACTCATCATCGTAGATGAAGTACAGTTCCTTGATTTCTCGCCAAAAAAGAAGAACATCGAGGACATTGTAAGTATCACACAGGCAACCGGGGCACAGTTCGGACTCATTGGTAACGATGACGGATATAGAGCTATACTGGAATATGACAGGCTTAACAGGCGCGTAGCAAAAAACATTATCAATGCAGACGAGGTTACGAAGAATAATGTACGTTTGTTTGAGAATGCAATCAAGACACTTTGGAGATATCAGTTCGGGAACGTGGAAAGTCCGTTCACAACAGAAATTGAGGAACTTCTCATGTACCATTCATCCAGGAATATAGCACTCCTGAAATACATCGTGATTACTATACAGACGAAGGATGTAATCGAGAAGCGCATGGAGCCGATTGATGTGCCATTCATCGAGAAAACGATTGGGAGGGACATGGAGACACTCCGAAAACTGCTCGCTGATCCTGATGATCCGGAAGATGCACAGTATCACGAGTATATTACAAAGCTCTATGCAAGGCAGGCTAAAGAGGTCGCTACGGAAAATGACGAAGAAAAAGGAAGGCTGTTTGATATGATGGCGGCGGGCGAACTGACCAGGAAAAGAGAAGCGGTCCGCAGCAGAGCTTTCCAGTCAATCAGCGACACTTCAAATTATACTGAAACGCAGATCAACCGCGCAATCAGACAGGCAATCGATAAGGAACCGGATATCCTGGATCACCCTTCGAAGTTTCTTGCACAGAAGGCTATGGAAATATTGAAAAAGGCAAACGCAAAGGTGAAACGTAAAAATACCGCCACAGCTAATCAGGCGAAGAAAGGGAAAAGCGATGCAGCTGCGATTGACAGAGAGACAAGCCAGGGGCTTACAGCTTTGAAAAAAGCTATGAATGAGCAGGAAATATCCTCCGTTTCCAGTGAGAAGCGGGGATTGTAAAAAAGGAGAAGATTATGAGATTACCAAAGAGCATCCGAATAAGAATCTATGATGCTGTGAAGGCAGGCGTTGATGAGAAAGGCTGCTGGACCGCTTCCGAAGATGGATTCGAGGGCAGGACAATTACCAGGGAAGAAAGAAATATCCTGCAGGATCTGGTGAATCATGGGTATGTAAAGAGATGAAAGAAAGGGGTGTATACGATTGAACAAATACAGGTTTCCAATATGGTTTCGGATATATCCGGATGAGAACATTGTGTCATGGCTGGAAGCTTTGTTTTCAGTTAACGGAATGTCAAAAAAGGCTTTCTCTGTTACTTTAGAGGGAAGTGCGGAATTGTTAGAGCTTGAGAATATCTGTAGAAAATATGAAGGTGATAAGTTTCCGACGCTGGAAGAGATTATGTCGAGGCACTCAGAATTCTGCACGATGATGCCGTTTCGTAATGAAAGCATGAATGTTCTTGTGGCAGAGCAGGTCATCCGGCAGGCGGAAGATTTTCATATGATTCCAGGCAATAAAAAGAATCATTGCAAAGTACTGAGGTGCTGTCCGGAATGCCTGGCTGAAGACATGGCAAACGGGAGACGTCCCTATATCAGAGCGTGGCATTCGCTCCATGGTGTAACAGCCTGTGCAAAGCATGGCTGCAGGTTACAGATTTACTCAATCTATGACAGCGATAAACCGGTTGTTCCAGCAGATGAAGAAAGCCTCCGGTATGCGAAATTCCTCTACCAGGTTTATCTGCATCAGCCAAAAGTCACGTTAGATGATATAAAAGACCTGCTTGCCGGTACGAAGACCGGACGATTGATACTGGACAGGCTGACAATTAACTGCATTATCAAAGCTTTCTGTGAAAAGTATGAGCCTGACGAGTTCATAGAGCAGATCAAAGGAAGAGAAAAAGAAGGATGTCAGATTGCAAGCAATACATGTCCGCACTGCGGGACGATTTACCATTCCTTCGGCCTGGCCAGGTCTTATGGATATGAATGTCCGATATGCGAGAGGAAATATGATGGCCTGGAGCTGCTGCAGAAAAGAATAGATCTTTCCTGGAACGGAGAATACGAGGTGACTGGATACGAGGATGAAGCTCATGTCAGAATCCGTCACAGACCATGCGGAAGGGAATATATACTGCCGCTGAATGCTCGTGGTCTTACAAAAAGACAGTTATGTGACAAGTGCAATTATAAGTATCGGGACAGAATCGGCAGGAAAGCCACAATGAATAGTGGTGAAACATGCAGGATTATTGCTTATCGGTCTTCGATGGATTTAGATGTAGAGTTTGAGGATGGAGCTGTTGCCAAACACACGACTTATACGAATTTTAAGTTAGGAATGATCGGCCGTCCCGATGACACACCTGAAGAACAGGCAAAGCGCAGACTTGGAGAAAAGAGAACCATGAACTGCGGGCTTGAAGCTGAGATTATTCGGTATGGAGCTTATGCCGATATTGATGTTAGGTTTGAAGATGGCTATATTGCCAGGCATGCAGCATATAAAGAATTTTTAAACGGGTCCATCAGGCCTCCGATTGATCGTGTCGGAGAAACAGGTATTATGAACAATGGGCTCAAAGCTACAATTATTGCATATCGAAAACATATAGATATGGATGTTCTTTTTGAGGACGGTTCGGTTGCGGAGCATATTGATTACAAAAATTTTACGGAAGGGCGTGTTGCAAGGCCGCAGGACTCCAGAAGAAATAGAGGGAAGTTCCGTATCGGCGAAAAGAGAATTATGAAATGCGGACTTGAAGCAGAGATTATTTCGTATCATAAAAGCGAGGATATGGATGTGCGATTTCCTGATGGTGTGATTGTAAAGAATGTACAGTATACGAATTTCAAACGAGGGATGGTAGGGCATCCATAAGATTAAGACGCTGGTTTCAAAAGCTGGTGTCTTTTTTGCTGTATGGAAGAAATAAGTATTTGGGATATTCTGACATATATATGGGGTAAGAATAAATGCAAAAAAGTGAGGAATACAATGGCAGCAAAAATAGATAGACTTGGTGAAACCCGAATGATGAACTGTGGTATGGAAGCTACTATTATTCGATACGGTAGATACGACGATATAGATGTTCGTTTCGAAGATGGGGCCGTGGTAGAAAATGGAAGGTATGGAAATTTTAAAAAAGGCAAAATCGCTCATTCAAATACTAAAGACCGTCTTGGAGAAACCCAAATGATGAATTGTGGTATGGAAGCTACTATTATTCGATATGGGGGATATAACGATATAGATGTTCGTTTCGAAGATGGGATTGTGGTGGAACATAGGGAATATAGAGAATTTGAAAAAGGTGGAATCATCAATCCAAACATTAAAGCTACTGCCGAAAACCGCCTTGACGAAACATGTATGATGAATTGCGGCATGAAAGCTACTATTATTCGATACAATGGAGTACGTGACATAGATGTGCGTTTCGAAGATGGGACTGTGGCAGAACATAAAGCGTATGGCCCATTTAAAAGAGGTGAAATTGCTAATCCAAACATTAAAACTTCTGCTGAAAATTGTCTTGGCGAAACTCGAATGATGAACTGTGGTATGGAAGCTACTATCATTCGATACGGGGGATATAAAGATATAGATGTGCGTTTCGAAGATGGAACTGTGGTGGAACATAAAGGATATAGTGCATTTAAAAGAGGTGAAATTGCCAATCCAAACGTTAAAACATTTGCTAACCGTCTTGATGAAACCCGAATGATGAATTGCGGTATGGAAGCTACTATTATTCGATATAGTAGACGTGACGATATAGACGTTCGTTTTGAAGATGGAACTGTCATAGAACATAGACAATATAACCAGTTTGAAAGAGGTAATATCGCCAATCCAAATTTTAAAGCTTCCCGTCTTGGTGAAACCCGAATGATGAAATGCGGGATGAAAGCTACTATTATTCGATATGGGAAGTATACAGACATTGATGTTCGTTTTGAAGACGGAACTATCATAGAACATAGACAATATATCCAGTTTAAAAAAGGCGGAATCGCCAATCCAAATTTTAAAGCTTCTGCTGAAAACTGTCTTGGTGAAACTCGGATGATGAACTGCGGAATGGAAGCTACAATTATTCGATATAATACAGGCAAAGATATAGATGTTCGTTTTGAAGATGAAACCGTGGTGGAACACAGGGGGTATGGAAATTTTAAAACAGGTGGAATCACTCATCCGTTAATCAGTTTAAATAACGGTTCCAAAGACTTCCACGGTTTTATCTGTAAACGAGGTTTTATAGATGAAGACAGAACTCTTTATGAATGCATCTGTAAACATTGCGGTCTGGAGGACGTTTTAACTCCTCAGGAAATGATGGAACACGAAAAATTAGAACATGGGAAGAATAAATAAGACACTGGTTTATATGTCTTATTTGCAAAAATAAAGATCTGCCAGAAATTATATCTGATAGGTCTTTTTTTGCGTTCAAAATCAGCAAATAAATTAAAAAATGCGACATTCTATAGCACAAGCTTCTTACCCGAAAGAATTTCTGACATATAAATAATATCAAAACACAAACCATGTTTGTACAGTATTAAGATATAGTTTCATGCGGTATATAAAAGAGAGTTACCGCGAAATCTTAAATGAAAATGAGGTGCGAGAAATGAAGAAAAAAGTTTTATTTACATCTTTATCTTTGGTGGTAGCGAGTGCCTGTGCATACGGCAGTTTTTCGGCTCCACTGATTACAGAAGCTTATGCAAGAAGCGCGCCATTAGAGGAAGAAGAAGATTCGAAAGACGCAATCAAAGGAAAAGTAACAATTTGTGCTATTTTTGATGAAAACCACAAGTATCCGGTAACAGTGGATCTTTGCCCAACATTCGATGGTGGAGTTCACCACTATTATACGTTGACCCCAGAAAAGCCAACAGCAAGTGATGAAATCGCGGTTGGTAGTTATCGTACTGTTTCATATCTGGCAGAAGAAGATAAAGACTATGGAGATGCCGGAACTAAAGTGTTCGCCCAAAGAGCAGATGTTACGGTTACAGAATCTACAGAAAGTGTAGCCCCTTCTACAGTTGTTATAGTAGCGGATAAAGGATTTATAGATAAGTACGCTTATGAACTCACATCATATCGAGATGATGACGGCAACGCGCTAAGTGGAATTTATTCTGAAAGTGATGCCGGGGCTATATATGACGAAAACGTCGCAAAACAAACTGGTTACGATTCAACCGATGCAGAAGATGACGAAACAGACAAGGCAAAGCAAGAGGAAATTCCAGAAGGAGAAGAAGCAAACTCAGGTAAAAAAGGCTTTGCGAGTTATTTAAAATTCATTATTCCTTCAATCGCAGTGATTGCTGCAGCTGCAATTGCCGTAATTCGCAAAAGAAAGCGCGGCTAATCGCTAAAAGAAAAAGAAAGGAGTGATCAAAAATGGCGAGCAATAGAAACGAACCACCAAAGTCGTCCGGCGATTTTGATTTCTTCGCAAATTTCGACGAATACGCCGACGAATTGGAAAAAGAATTCGAAGAGGAAATGAAAACAGAGGGAGAACTCGAAAAAAATACAGATCTCGATGATGAATCCTTAAAAAAATTTAACTTCTTTAATGATGAAAATGAAGAAGAAAACATCGAAAAAGTCGGAAAGAATGACGTTGATAAACCTGAAGAAAATAATAAAGAAGATGCTCTGGGAGAAGATGAAGAGTTAGTAAGAGAAAGGGAATACGATTACAGCCAGTATGCTAATGGAACAAATCCCGCAAGCTCAGAAGAACTCGACAGCCCCGAAGAAGAAATAGATGAAAAGACCGGTTCCGCAGCTGACGTAGATGAAGAAGTCGCAGCAATTGATGAAAAATGGTTAGAAGATCAGAAAAAAGCAAAACAGATGGCCAAAGATGAGGCGGATAAAAGAATCCGTGAAATCTATGAACGTGCTCATAGACATACTCAACACGCGGCCCAGAGCCAGAATGCCACGGGTACACCTTCGGGAGTGGAAGTTGCCAACCAGGAATCTTCTGCCTTAGAAATAAAAACTGCTGCCGACGATATAATAGATAGGCAGTCGTTACCTGAATCAGAGAACGCAGACGATACAGAGGTTAAACACGCGCTCAACGAAGAGGATAACTCTAACACCTTCGAGATGGAACGCGAACGCGTACCGGATTATAACAGGTGGCGTACAACTCCAAGAACAGATAGCGTAGACGAAGAAGTAAAATCACCTAATGTCACTGAAGCCACCGGAATCGAACAAGAAGTAAAAAACAATACGTTTAAAACTTCGGCAACGAACATGCTTAAAAAGCAGGGAGTCCCTGGGGCACCAGATGCGACTGAAACGCTCGGTAAAAAAGATGACTTAGAAGCTGAAATCGGAAATGTTACACCTTCAACCACTCTTAATAGCAAAGATGCTAGAAAGGAAGGTAGCTCTAACGCCTTCGAGATGGAACGAGAACGCGTACCGGATTACAATCAGTGGCGTACAGCTCCAAGAGAACACAAGCCAGCTGAAGAAATGACATCTCATAGTGTCACCGATGCAGCAGGAATTAGCCAGAGTACAGAAAAAAAATCGCTTAACTCTGCCGTAGCAAATTTACTGAGTAAACAAGGAGCCCCTGGGCCATCGAATGTTGAAGGAACCGCTGGAGCAATCCAGCAGGCAGATGCTGCGAAGAACGCTGCAAAAAGCGTTACCAGTGGAGCGTCGTCTATAGGAAGTGGAATTGCTTCATCAACAGCTCGCAACAGTAATAACGTAGACGAAGAACGAAATAAGCAAGCGAAATCAGTTCAGAGCGCTGCAAAAAGCTCAATTGGGGCTTTAGGGTATCTAAACAGCGGAAACAACGCAATGCCGACAAGAGAGCGTGGCTCTTCGTCAAGTGGATCCGTTACGGGTGCCTCTGGTATTTCCGAAGCCCCAAAAGAAGATTCTGCCGCAGGTGGCTGGCAATATCCAGGACTTGGCAATGACAAGCCAAGTGTAAAGCCTGCAGAACCAGTTAACGGAAAAGAAAAACGTGACGTAGAATACGTCCGTTCTCTTGAAAAAGGTCCTTACGGTCAGTCGGCCAAAAATGGTTATAATGCGATGACTCCGAGTGGACGTGGTGTAGGAATGTCTTCTGGTGGTTCAATTACAGGAGCACCTGGAATTCAAGATGCCTCTAAAGCTGCGCCAGATGCTGCTAAAACCGCGAAAAAAACCACAGACGTATTGCAGAAGGGGGCAAAGATAAACGCGTTCACAGGGGCTGTAGGGGTCGCAGGAGCAACAAGCGAGGCAGCTGCTGCACTTCTCCACAAAAAAGATGGCATGCGTCCAAAATTTAGCAGTCAAGAAGACGGCGGTTTCGCTGATGTAACAGGAACTTCTAAAAAAGCAGGAATTGCTCACATTGATATTAGTAAAAAAACAGAAAAAACAGATCCGCTTGTAAGGCATCTCAATCAAGATGAAATGGGACTTTCTGGAAAAAGAAAACTCGACGGATCTCAAACGATCAAAGTAAATGGAAAGAAAGTTTCTGCGACAGAAGACATTGAAGCAAAAGGTTTTACAAAAGGAAAGGTTGCATCAAAAGATTCCTCTTTTTCTTACGATGAAAAAACCGGAAAAGTAAAACTCGGTGGGCTGAAAGCAAAAGATACTTCTGTCGATAAGCATATGAGAGGCAGATCAGAAACTCGAATTATCGATTCTGATGAAGCTTTAAAAAAGAGCCATGCAGTAAATGGAAAAGGAATCGTCGGAAAAAAAGAAGATATTGTTATCAAGAACGGAGATAAACTTAAAATTTCTCCTCATGGAACAATAAATGCGGAACAAACTGTAACTACAAAAGAGAATGGAAAGATCCGCATTGGAAAACAGGGGACCCCGGGGATTTCGTCTAGTGGTACTGTTGCTGGAATTAAGAAAGCAGAAAATCCAGGGAAAGGTCCTCAGGTTGGTGGCCGTCAGGCAAAAGAACGAGCTCGTGACCGTTTAAGAACTGAGAACGCTACAAGCGAATACTTAAGAGGGTCTGCAGCAAAAAACAAGGCTATTAAATTAAGTCGAGACGGGACAATATCAGAAGGACGTGCAGGGGAACTTTTAGAGGCTGCTGAAGAAAACGAAGGCGGGCTTTCTCGCTTAAAGACAGGCAGCTCAAGGAGAACTAAAAGCACAAATCGAGCGGCCAAGTCGAGAACAGCTAAAATGAATGTAGGCCGAGGGGCCAGAGCTGGGACAGGTAAAGCAGGCGCGTTAGCTGCCTCTGCGCAAGATGCGAAAAAAGCAAGTTCGCAAAGTTTAAGATTCCGAAGAATGTGGGGCTTAAATCAACAGACTGCAGTTGGAGCTGTAGCAGAAGAGCCAGCAAAACAGGCAACAAAAAAAATCGCGAAAGCAACAGTAAAGAAAGTCGTCGCCGCATCTCTTACGACAACACTAGCGCTCGGGGCTGGTACTGCTGGCCAGGTCAGAAACAGTTCAAAATCAGATCAAAGCTTTAATGATGTCTATTATTTACCTCAAGCTCATATTTCCAGCGAATATGGAAACGAAGATGCCCCGGTAATGACAAAAAATGCCATGACAAAAATGGGGCAGAGATTAAATGCGTATCAAGCACTGGCAAATGGAGGGACTGTAACCGGGGATGATGCAAGCACAAAAAATCTTCATGATATTAAGATTTCATCGGCTACGCTGAACGGGTCTTCGATCGATTCAAGTGGAATTACATTCAAAAATGCAAAAGATTTCACAACGAATTACACATATTCCGTAACAACAACGTATCCGGCGCATACAGAAACACGCGTCATTCCGAAAGATGAAAGAGGTCCAGATGGGAAAAAAACCAAAGAAGTTATCATCCCCGCAGAAACGCTGACGGCCACAAAGACAGAATCACTTTCCGTTGGAGGCGTATCGGTAAACTTCGAGTTCGACGATAAGGATGGCAACCCGCTCACTATTGGAAGTGGGGCTATAAAAGTTGGAGATACTGGAACAGATATTACCGCAACAGGTGAAGCTGGAAAAATCATCGAAGCAGCAAAAAAACGTGTAGGTGGCAAATATCTGTGGGGCGGAAACCAATGGGGAAGTGGTCCATCAGATACCGCCGTCGACTGTTCTCACTATGTATGGCATGTACTTATGGAAGCGGGAGTTTATAACGGAGGATACAGAACAGCTGTAGAATGGAAAACAGCTGGAAGACCGGTTGCAAGTCTTGAAAAGGCTCAGGCTGGAGATGTTATTGTTTATGGAGACCATCATGTTGGTATTTATGATGGTAATGGATATATCTATGAGGCAAAAGGAAAATCATATGGGATCACACATGATCGAAAAGCGGATCACGAAAGCCCTTATGTTATCCGTAGATTTGCCGCAGATGGGGCTACGGTTACCGTGAATAATAAAAAACCAAGCGGTTCTTCTGCGGGCGTATCCACAGGAGGCACAAGCGCCCCAACGTCTGGAACAGTTATCAGCGTTCCAAGTGGCCTTGGTCGATATTTTGCGTACATGGGTTGGCAGTGTATTACAGCTCCAGACTCATTGCAATACAAATTAAGAGAAAAGGCTGGGATGAATTTTGATGACGAAGGCTTTGGGGTTATTGATGGCAGATACGTTATTGCGTGCACGACGACTTTCGGACAAGTAGGAGATCTTGTTGATTTCTATCAATCAGATGGAACTGTGCTCCATACAATTATCGGGGATATTAAGAACCAAAGTGACCCAGGCTGTACAAAATGGGGGCATAATAACGGGCAGGTAATCGTTGAGTTTGTTGTCAATAGAGACACTTGGTATAATAGTAGTCATGCAAACCCAGGTACTGCATCGTGCCACCCAGAATGGGGAGGAAAAACAATTACGCAAGGGGTAAACCTTGGAAGCTGGGATGGAAATTCAAGAGTATCTGCGTCTTCCGCAGCAAGTTCAATGAATTCAAGAACATATTTCATGAAAGAAATTCTTGCAATGTCTACTCTTGGCGGTTACTACGCAAGTCCTGCAGATGTTGAAAAATACAACCAGTATTGCTTCGATATCTTAGATTATGCTGTTGCTGATTGGAAAGGAGCAGAAGTCGCATATACCGTATCACCATCTGGTTCCGACGTCACATTAAATGATGGACGTTCCGATGTTACGACAACGGGAATGCAACTTTCATGTAGTATTATCGTCCACGTCTGTACAGACCTTAAAATACTGGAAGAAAACGATCCAAATTACAAGGGAGTATGGGACACTGATGCAACGGAGCAAGGAGATGCTCTCCCATATCATTTTATGCAACTTGAACCAAAAATATTCGACCTGATTTTCAATATAAACACGTCGAACTCATTTGGCGGAGGTGCTCTTACGGAGCAGGAAAGAGAAATTTACGATTTCTTCTCTAACAAGGGATTAAGTGATGTGGCGATTGCTGGTATCTTAGCTAACATTTCTCGTGAGTCATCATTTGATCCAACATGTGTAAACTCCAGCAGTGGAGCAAGTGGACTGTTCCAATGGCTCGGAGACCGATTGACGGTTCTCAAAAATTACGCAGCAAGCAAAGGAAAAGATTGGACTGACAAACAGTGCCAGCTAGAGCTTGCTTGGGCTGAGATGAGTGGAGATGGTTCCGTGCCTGGAGCTACAATGCAGTGGAGTCAATCTCTTTGGTCACAATTCCAGTCAACATCTGACCCGTATGAAGCTGGTTCGATGTTTGGACATTATTGGGAAAGATATGGAAGCGCCACAGAAGATGATACCCGTGGTAAACTCGCAGAGACATACTACGGCAAGATCTCTGGTAGCGGAGGAACAGCATATATGCAATGGGCTCTTGAAATCGCAGCGGACGACTCACATGGATACTCACAAATAAATCGAAATGGCAACCCAGACTACGATTGCTCATCACTTGTGTATTATTCATTGTACAATACCGGATGGCCAATTGCTTCCATTTGTTCGTACGCTTTTGCTACAGGAAGTATGGATTCCGTTCTTACTCAGCTCGGATTCCAAAAGATCACATTCTCAAATGGAGATTATTCTTCTCTGGTTGCAGGAGATATCTTGTTACGAGAAGGACATACAGAAATCTATATTGGAAACGGTCAAACTGTAGGGGCCCACTGCGATGAGGTTGGTGGAATTACTGGGGCTCAAGGTGGAGACCAAACAGGACAAGAAATTTCAGTAGGTGGATTCGGAAGCTGGTCGGTAGCATATAGAGCTCCTGGAAATTAAAATACTTAGACACTGGCAAAAGCTGGTGTCTTTTTTACTGTATGGAAGAAATAAGTATTTTTGATATTCTGACATATATAAAAAATAAGAACAGATATAAAAAAGTGAGGGGCAACTTATGGTAGCAAATTATCGACAAAGCCATGGAATAGCATTTAGTTAAAAGTGGAAGGTTCTGCTGTTTGGCGGTCCTTTTGCTATGCCATACGTTTTCTGACATATTATAAATGGAACATAGAAAAATGGAGTCAAAAAAAGGAGGAAACGACTATGATTACAACATAATGCAACAAAAACGCTGGAAAGATTCTAATATTCTGTCAATCGTGAACTGGTTGACGATACAAATAATATTTTGTATGATAAGGATAAGAAGGATGTACATAAATCCAGTAGAATAGGGGAATCCCCGAAACATTAGATCAGGGATGCCTATGAGCTTTCCTTGATCGTTTTTTACATCAGATTAGGGAAAGGATAACAATCTATGGGACAAAAAGACATAACAGAAAAACTTCTGGAAGACTATAATGACGTCTTCGCAGACATTGTCAATGTTCTTTTATTTCGCGGAAATCGGATCGTGAAAGAAGAATCATTGAAAGAAACAAAGGTAAAATCACAGTATAAGGCCGAAGCAGGCAAACTGCATGAACAGGAAAGGGATGTAGCCAAATATTGGCAGGATGGTAACGTTCTTGTTGCAATCTGCGGACTGGAAAACCAGACTGCAGAAGAGAAATATATGCCATTAAGAGTTTTTAGCTACGATGGAGCTTCTTACCGACGGCAGCTGTTGTCGGAAAATGATGAGAATCCCATTGTTCCGGTCGTGTCACTGGTACTTCACTTCGGGATGAAAGAATGGTCATCACCTCATAATCTGAAAGGGGTTATTGATATTCCAAAGGAACTGGAGCCATATGTAAATGACTACAAGGCAAATATCTTTAACATTGCTTTTTTAGATGATGAAACGGTGCAGATGTTCCAAAGTGATTTTCGAATAGTTGCAGATTTCTTTGTTCAGAAAAGGAAAAACAAAGACTATGTGCCGGATGAGCACAAAATAAAGCATGTAGACGAAATGTTGAAACTTCTGCAGGTGCTGACCGGAGACGACAGGTATAATGTAAAATTTTCTGAAGCAGAAAAGAAGGAGGACATTAAGATGTGTGATGTAATGGAAAGAGCGGTAAATAAAGGCAAAGAGGAAGTTCGTAAAGAAGAAAGAATCAATTCAATAAAGATTTTAGTATCTTCGTATAGAAAACGTGGTCATTCAGATGAAGAGATCATTGAGGACCTTATGGAATCATATGGACTTTCTTGTGACGAAGCAACAAAGTATGTGAATAAGTAAACGCTTTTAAAGAGGAAGGTCTGCCGGTTTGGCGGGCCTTTTTCTACATCGCAGATTTTCTGGCACATTATAGATGTAACAATACAAGAATGGAACAGGAAAAGGAGAAGACGTATATCAAACTCGATATGGAATCTTACGGCTATATTAACCGGTGAACCAAACCTTTACGGGAAAAAAGAAGGAGGTAGGACGATTGTGTGTAACGCATTGAACGAAATGAAGCAAAAAAGTATGATAGAAGGTCGTGCAGAAGGCGGTAATCTTATGATATACAGTTTAGTTCAAGATTTGCTTTTAACTCCTGAAGTTGGTTCTAAGCGCCTTGGAATTACTGTGGAAGAGCTGAAAAATCGAATGATTTTGTGCGGTTATAACTTCCCGGAAAAATAACGCAATAAGAAAAACCAACGTAACAATGTTAAAGTGGAAGGTCTGCAAAAAAGAAGGCCTTTTTCTAATTCATATCTTTTTACATAGAACAGATTTCTGAAACAGAAAAGAAGGAGGACATTAAGATGTGTGATGTAATGGAAAAAGCAGTAGCGGAAGAAAGAATCAATTCCATAAAGATTTTAGTATCATCATTTAGAAAGCATAGTTTTTCGGATGAAGAGATCATAAAAGAACTTATGGAATCATATGGACTTTCTTGTGACGAAGCAACAAAGTATGTGAATAAGTAAACGCTTTTAAAGAGGAAGGTCTGCCGGTTTGGCGGGCCTTTTTCTACATCGCAGATTTTCTGGCACATTGTGACAACTTATTTCAAAAGAGGGATGAAAGAGGGATGATAAGGTGTTCGTAAGATTAAGGCACTGGCAATAGCTGGTGTCTTTTTTTGCTGTATGTAAGAAATAAGCATTTGAAATATTCTGACATATATAATAAAGAAAAACAGGAAAGGAAAAATTTGATGAATAGAATTAGTAAAAACGATTATTATCTTGGAATTGCATTAGCAGTATCAAAAAGAAGCACCTGTCTAAAAAGACATTATGGGGCCGTAATTGTAAAGAACGATGAAATAGTAGCAACTGGGTATAATGGAGCTGCACGTAACGAGCAGAACTGTTGTGACGTGCATACGGAATGTCCTCGTAAGAATGCAAAACACAACTCTGGAGACTATAGTGATTGCCCGGCCGTACACGCAGAACAGAATGCATTGTTATCTGTATCGCGCGATAAAGCTATTGGAGCAATTCTGTACCTTAACGGATATGATATTGCCATGGAAAACGGAAAGCCGCATGAACACAAAATGGCAGAATGTGAACCTTGCCCAATCTGTAAACGAATGATTATGAATGCTGGTATTTCCGAAATCATTGGGCCACAGGGAGTCATTTGGCGAAACCGAAATTAATAAGAGAAAAAGGAGGAACAGCAATGGAAAATATTTTTAAAAAAACATACGCATATGACAAGTACGTAAAAAATGGAAAAGACTTAGAAAAGACTTTTGAAGAATTTGAACACGATATTCTACTTAATATTTTAATGCTCATGGATTTTCAGGCGGATATTCCTCAAACAAAGGCATCTACAGAAAAATTCCTAAAGCTGGCAGGGAATTTTATGCCTAAACAAGGCAGAACATACGATGGTGGTCTTGAGCTTGAATTATATGCTTTTGCTTATACTGCAGACAACCTTCTTTATAACTTCTGTGACCTTATGTTTATCAGTAAAATGGTGGGAAAAGAAAAAGTAAGAGAAAAAATAGATGCATACGTAGGACTTAATATACAGAATGTTTATAATGAAATTGAAAAAGTACATTTTAACTTCACGTTAGAGACAGCATTTAAAGTTATGGAGGTAATCCATGTATTAACAGAAAAGTATAGCGATGAGGCTCCCTACAAAAAAGGAGATGGGTATAATCTGGAAAAACGCAAAGCTTTTCTTAAGGATATCTGTGATATATTAGAATGTCCTTACTATGAAGAGATTGCAGCAGTAGCAGCTAAGGCTGTAAAAGAATGCTAAATAATTTTCTGTTTCATAATATTTTTTCTCACATATAAACTATAACCAGGTAACTAAGTTCTGCAGTACGCAATTTTTTGCTACTGTGGTGACCAAAACAGGAAGAAAGTGAGGATTACTATTTATGGAAAATGAAGAAAACAAAAAGAAAGAAGCTGAAGAACAAGCCAGAGAAAACAGAACGGAACAGGCAAAAGAAGATTTTGATATTCCAGACGAAGATCTCGATAAAACTACTGCTGATGACATTAAAAAGACTCGTGCTGAATGGGAAGCTACAAAGATAGACCTTAAGAACGCAAAAGAAGGACTTAAATCTTTGAATGGAGCTCTCCACGAGGCTGTAAAAGCTGGGGCAGATAAAGAAGTTTTGGATGGAATTTTTGAACAGTGGAAAGGCTACAACGACAAAGTAACAGAGCTTGAAAAGAAGCTTATCCAGATGGACAGAGAAGATGGCCGTCCGGATCCATTCCGCCAATTCGTAGACAAATCAAGAGAAAACCTTGAAAAAGGGACGAAGATTCTCGCCAACAAAGTAAGCAGGGTAACCGAAAAGTTCTTACACGACAAGAATGGAAACCCAAGATCTCTTACTGCAGCAGTTCTTGCAGAACATAACAAAGTGGATGCGGTTTATCACGAAGAGCAGGAAAAAGCCGCTCAAAAATTATCGGAAGACCTTGATAAGACAGCAGTCCAAGATACAGCAAGAATTGATGCTTGGATCAATGCTATCGAAGCGTCTGAAAAATTTGAAAACAGAGCAGAATCAAAAAATGCAGGAATTGATGCTAAAACGGCTAAATCTGTCGAATCGGTAAAGAGTCAGGCAGAAATTTTGAAGGAAAGCCTTCATAAAAAGTTTGAAGCAAAAGAAGCTTCTATCAATACCGGCGAATACAGCCGTTCTCAGCGTATGAAAGGTGGATTCCAGACAATTCTCGATGCGGCGAAAGGAAATCCATTAAAAGATTATTTTGGAACACCAAAAACGCCTGAGGCAATCGAGGCAGAAGTGGAAAAAGCAAGAAAACAGATGCAACGCAAAGAAAGTTTTATTGATAAAAAAACAAGCTTAAAAAACGCATTTGTAAAAGCTTGGGCTGGCGCTCAAAAAGGAATTGAAGCATTTAGAGCTGGCGTAGCAAAAAGACGTGCTCAGGCTGCAGAAAAGAATCTTGAGAAAATCAAAAGTCCACGTGCTAAAGATATCCTTGATGAAATCAGAAAAGCGACAGAAGCAGGAAAGACTTTAGGTGATGCCAGAGATGACATCAAAAAAGATATTGCTAATGCAAATAAAGACATGTCAAAGAGAATGGACGGAGGCCCTGGCGACAGATAAGCCAGAAAACTTGTGCCGTTGCTACAGTAGTGGCAGCGGCTTTTTCTTTTCTCAGAAGATATCTTTTTCCCGTTTTTTTATTCTGCTTTTTTGAGAAAAATCTCAGAAAATAATGAGATTAATAGCGAAAAAATTGAATAATATCAAAATTTAATTTCTATTTTATCTTTTGAAAATAAAATTCCGACATATATATAAAGACAGCTAAAAAGCTGTTGCGGGACAGTTATGTGTCAATGATATGTTGCACTAAATATAAGTATTTGTGAAAGATATAAAACCCTTTGAGAGCAGATGCTAAATTTCGCTGCGGGAACTCTGCGATCTGAGCGGTTTTCTGACATATATCTTATGTGCGTTCCCGCACGGAATTTAGAAATGCTCAGAGGAAGGAGGAAATACTCAAATGAATGCATTAGGAATGAAGATCGCTGACAAAGCGAACAAAGTAAAAAAATCTGCAACTCTTGCAACTAACGTTGTAATGTTGGCTGGAGCAATTGCAATGGCAGCCCCAATGGTATTTGCGACTGACCATTCCGCAGAAGTGATCAAAGGAATCTTGAGTGTAGTTTACTTGATTACAAATGTTCTTGGTATCCTTTTTGTTATCATTGGATTTGTAAAGCTTGTAATCTCTCACGCTCAGGAAGATGCGCCAGGTCAGCAAAAAGCAGCAATGTTTATTGCAACTGGTCTTGTATTGATTCTTTTAAGACTTGTACTTTCACTTATCTCATTTGATCAATGGGTTGATACTTCAGGAGCTTAACAAAGATAAGCAAATAGCAGAAAATGCGATATAGAAGATATATCACGCAAAGAGAAGGTCTCCATCTCCCCTGTGGAGATGAAGACTTTTTTTTAGTAAAGGAGAAGGTCAACAACCCACCACCTCTTAGGCTAACGCTCTGAAGTGGGGGCTTGTAAAAGCCCTGTTGATTAGCCTAAGCACTTCGAGTGCTACGTTAAGACAGAATAGATAGGTACGTCAGGATGCTTCACAAGTTCTGACCTCTACGGATATAATCTAAACATCTCTGATGGGTAGGAGAAGTGAGTATATCGAAAAACCTGTTATTAACATTGGCGATGTGAACCACTCCCGCAAGGGAAGAACCCGACAGCTTTATGGTCGGAGGCGTAAGCCAAATATTTCAGAAGAAGGCGTTCATCCCGCCACCTATAGAGGCGGGGTATTCTGCCGGGATTATGATAAAACATATCACTATTAAAGAAAAAACAAACAAAACGTATCTAATCGAAAGGAGGACGGTGGATGTGGAGTTAGTTTGGCTCCTCTCACGACTGAAGTCACGAGTTTCCGCCAAACGATTTATGAATAAAAATAAGAGATTTAGTCTTCCCGCGTTTTTAAAAAAATATGGATGGGTCCTGCTGTTTATAATTATGGTTGTAGCGGTGGTAACGATCTATGTGATGCCAGAGGTAAGTGCAGCTACAGTAAACGACCAGGAATGGATTGACAAATGGCAAAACTTCTTAAGCGGATTTGGCGTCACTATTTTTGATAAAATGACAGAAGGCTATAGTGTATTAACAGAATTTGCAGCTCCAGGAGAATACAGTGCCGCATCTGGAGTCCAAAGCTTAATTACAGGTATTGCTCACATGTTTGTTGTCTTGTTTATGATTATTGGGATCATTAAAGAAGGTTCTCGTGGAGAAGTAGATGTGGATATGATCTACTGGTTTAGAATTTTTGCAAGTACGGCAATCGCCGTGCTTATGGTTACATCGATTTCGACGGTCATGAGTTCATTATATGGACTCGGAAATCTTATTGTAACGCAGGTATCGGAAGCTCAGCAAGAAGAGCTTTCGACCAGCTATCCTTCTGGGATCGACTTTACTGGAGATAACGAAAAGAAAATGATCGCGATCTTGAAAAACATCCCAGGGTTCGAATATCTTGGTGCAGTAGTAGAAGGAGACGGAGCAGGCCAAACTGGAGAACATTACCTTCCAGAACAGAATATGGTCAAGTATCTTGATATGTTTATGTATGTCGCATATCTACCAATGCTTGTTGCTTTGTTTTTGATGTATTCAGCAATCTTCGAATTAAAGATAAGGCAGATATTAGCTCCAATGGCGGTCGCAACAATCTCTTATGAAGGAGCAAGGGGGTCAGGAGTACGCTTTTTAAAGAAATACCTAGCGTGTTTCCTAAAGATTGCTATTTATTTCTTAGTTGCCTGGATCGGTTATTGCTTGTCGATGTACTTTTATAAAAGAATTCTCAACAATGACAATATTGATACAGCTAATTTGGAAGATAAGCGAGAAGGCGCTGCAGACATTGGTGCTCCAGGTGTTATGGATGCCATTATGATGTTATTGTCAAACGTAGTCTGTGCAATGGCGATGATGCAAACGGGTGGTATTGCAGATGAAGTCGTTGGATCTTAGTTAAAAGGAGGGAAAGAGATAATGATTGAAATAGAAATGTCAAAAGATATCAGAGATTTCAGTCCAAAACTGATTGGAATTTTTGACGCAAGACAGCTTGTGTGTCTTGGCGTTGCTTCGGCATATGGGATTCCTCTTACCTTTTTATTACTAAAGACTTTAGAAATGGATATTTCACTAGCGTTAACAATTGTTGTAATTGCTATGGCTCCACCAATCGCTTGTGGATACGTAAAATTGTACGGCTTGTACCTGGATGTATTTTTGCTTAAATGTGTATTGCCGATGTATATTGCTCCAGCAAAAAGAAGATATAAGACAGTAAACAGGTATGCATATCTGGATCCCGAAAAATCAAAAATCGTTTCGGATCAGAAAAACAAGAAACCACCAAAATTGACAAAACAGGCAGCAAAGAAAAGAAAAGCAGACTTAGAAGAATATAAAGCTGCAATATAAGGAGGGAACAAAAAATGGGATTATTTGATAGCCTGTTTGGAACAGGTAAGAAGAAGAAAAGCACCCATCGTGTTATTCCAAAGACAGTACAGGAAAGTATTCCTTATACGATGCTTTACAAACACCACGGGACAATTGAAACAAGACCAGGACAATTTACCAGAGCTTATAATTTAGAAGACATCAACTTTAAGATTGCTCCAGACGCGGATCAGGTAGCAATCTTCCGTGCATACGGGAATTTTCTCAATTCGTTCTCTTCAAACACTAGGTTCCAAATCGTAATTCAAAACCATGCGGCTGATAGAAGAGCCTCGCTTGAGGATATTCGCTTTCGTCTTCAAAGAGATGACTTAAATAAATACCGACAGGAAATGAATGGTATGCTTCTCGATAAATTAACAGAAGGAAACCGTTCCTTAGCGCAAAGCAAGTACCTCGTTGTAAATGTAGAAGATGACGATGTTGCTCACGCAATGACGACCCTTGACAGCATCGATAAGGAAATCGAAAAAGGGATCAAGAGAATTTCCCCAGATGTTTCTGTCAAACCTCAGAAAATCGATGAGAGATTAGAACTTCTGTTTAGCGTATATAACCAAGACGGGCAGTCCGTCTTCTACAATGCGTATAAAGAAGACGGAAAAACACCTTATTTCAATTATGATTTATTATCGAAAGCAGGAATTACATCAAAAGATGTCATTGGTCCAGCCGGAATGGAATTCAAACCAAATTATTTTACGCTTGGGGAAACTTACGGCCGTGCATTATATCTTGAATCGGTTCCTACAATTTTATCAACCGAGTTCATCTCCGACCTTTCAGACATCAACTGCAGCATGATTGTATCTATCAATCATCAGCCGATTGATACCGCAAAGGCAATGAGAATGATCAAAAACCACATGACCGCTGTAAATGCACAGATTGCAGCAAATCAGAAGAAAGCCGCCCAAAATGGATACACATTTGACCTGATTTCTCCGGACCTTGCTCTTTCGCAAAAGCAGACAAGAGACCTTCTTGATGATGTAATCGGTCGTGACCAAAAGTTGTATTATATTTCTTTCAGCGTATGCGTTTTTGCAAATACAAAGGAAGAACTGGAAGAAAACACAAAGATGATCACGTCAGTAGCGAACAAACATCTTTGCCCAATTAAGACATTGGATTTCCAACAGGAACAAGGATTAAATTCAACGCTTCCGCTTTGTTTAAGAGAAATTTCGACGCAACGTTTGTATACGACAGAATCCGCATCGATTTATATTCCGTATACAGTTGAAACAGCAGTTCCAGGTAAATGGGGTTATCGTTGTACGGGAATGTCTTATATCAATTTTCCAAGAATGCTTTTGTGTACGATGAATAACGGTGTGGATCTTACAAGTAATAAACGTTTTACAAAAGGATACGGCTATTTTACGGAAATGGAAAGTTATGAAGAACTTTTAGAAGCATGGGATAAAACAATAAGGGAAATTACTCGATATAGTGTTATTGTAGAAAATGTAATTGATAAGGCATCTGAAAGAGATGTACCAGACATTCTTTGTTCGGCTTTGACAGATGATTGTATTGCCAGAGGCAAAACAATCAAAGAAGGTGGAGCGGTCTATGATTTTATTTCAGGACTTCAAGTAGGAATTGCGAACATGGCAGATTGTTTGGCAGCTATAAAGAAGTTAGTGTATGAAGAAAAGAAAATCACAAGACAAGAGCTTTGGAATGCGATCTTAGATGATTTTTCATCACCTGAAAACAAAAAAATTCAGGAAATGTTGATTCGTGAAGCTCCAAAATATGGAAATGATGATGATTATGTCGATCAGTTAATTGTGGAAGCCTATGATTCTTATATTGAAGAAATCGAAAAATATCCGAATACACGCTATAATAGAGGACCAATTGGCGGAATTCGCTATGCAGGAACTTCTTCAATTAGTGCGAATGTTGGACAAGGTATGTCAACGATGGCTACGCCAGATGGACGAAATGCATTCGAACCTTTGGCCGAGGGTTGCAGTCCAGCGCATAATAGCGATAAAAATGGACCTACAGCTGTGTTTAAAAGTGTGTCTAAGCTTCGTACAAATAAAATTACGGGTGGAGTTCTACTAAATCAAAAAATGACACCTCAAATGTTGTCGACTGAAGAAAATCGACAAAAATTAGAATTGCTGATTAAAACTTTCTTTAATCGTTTACATGGATATCACGTGCAATATAACATTGTTTCTAAAGAAACTTTGATTGATGCACAGAAGCATCCTGAAAATCATAAGGATTTAATTGTTCGTGTAGCCGGATATAGTGCTTTCTTTAATGTGCTTTCTAAAAAGACGCAAGATGATATTATTGGTAGAACAGAACAATCTTTAATGTAAGAAAATGTAAATAAATTGTAAAAGTGGTTGAAAATGGATCTTGTTAGGTGTATCCTATAAGCAACCGATGCGAAAGAGATCAAACTAAGAACCGGATACAAAGAGATTCTAGTCGGGGTGGAAGCTAGATTATTACGACTTAGCAAATGGACTTTCAAGGGCAAGGTGAAAAGAGTTTCTTAGTAACTGCGACGTATTCTATGCGTTAAATGGATCGAATGTGATGGCATTCTAGAGATGGGTATAACTATACCAATTCAGGTGGTACCGCAGATTATTTTGATATTCTGTCCTGTGTCAAATTATTAAATTTGATGCAGGATTTTTTTAATTTATAAGGAGAGTGATGAAATATGTCAGCAGACTGGTGGTGGTATAAAGAGTAGATGCTTAGGAGGTAAAAGATATGTATAAGAAAATATTAGCATGTGGATTAGCTTTGTTGATGTGTGGCTGCAGCACAAAAGCAGCAGGTAATGATCAAGTGTTGACAGTGGGATTGAGTTCAGAAATGAATGGAACTTTTTCACCTATGTATTACCAAACGACAAATGATTCTTATGTCGTTGATTTGGTTTATCAAGGATTGTTGAAATACAACAAAAAAGGAGAGTTGGTTGCAGATTTGGCTAAGTCCTTACCTGAAATCAGTGAAGATGGTAAGACAATGACTTTTAAATTAAAGAAGGGCATTCAGTTTAGTGATGGATCTAAATTCACTGCAAAAGACGTAGAGACAACATTTGCGGTTATGGCTGATCCAAGCTATACAGGTCGATTTGCGAATAATGTTGATTTTCTAGATGGATATAGTGAGTATCATGATTCAGATGCATCTAGCTTTAGAGGAATTGAAACTCCAGATAACTATACAGTTGTATTTCATTTAAATAAACCAAGAATTGATGCTGTTTCTACGCTTGGAACACAGAAAATCTGTAGTTCTGAATATTTAAACTATAAAAAAGGAAAAACAGAGAGTATCGAAAAGAAAAATAGTAAGCCAATTGGAACAGGTGCGTATGTGTTAAAGAAATTTGAAAAAACAAGTGGGGCCAGTTTAGTTTCAAATTCAAAGTATAAGGCTAAAAAAGGTCAATATCAGATTTCTAAAATTATGATCAAAAAGACGGATACTTCAACTGAAGTAAAGGAATTAGAAAATGGAACTGTGGATTATATTCCGGATGTGATTGAGGCGAATAAAATCAAATCTGTACAAAAGAATAAAAACCTTTCTGTCGATTCGTATCCAAGTGATCGTGAAAACTTCATTATCTTTAATTCTAATGTGGGAGCTTGTAGCGATGGCGAGGTAAGAAAAGCAATTGGATATGGATTTAACGCACAAGAATATATTGATAACTATTATCAGATTGATGGTATGGCGTATAAGCCAGGTACTTTTGGCAATCCCGTGTCATTAAATAATGGAACTATGATTCGTAATGAAGAAAAGGTTGATGGTGTCACTTATTATGATTATGATGTTGAAAAGGCGAATCAAATCTTAGATGATGCTGGATACAAATTGGCAGATGATGGGTATCGTTATAAAGATGGTGAAAAATTAACGGTTCGTTTCTTGGCAAACAAGGATAAGGATTCTTTAGATTCTTTGATTCCAGTTTTACAGAAATGCTTGAATGCGATTGGCATTGATTTTAAAGCGAATACTGTTGAATTTAATACAGTTATTAGTACCGTGCAGGATGATGCACAGACAGATAGCTGGGATGCGACATATCTAGGCTTTTCTTATGGTTCTCCTGATGATACAGGTATTAACTTTATTTTAAGAACAGGTGCTACAAATAACTTTGGACGTTTAAGTGATGAAGAACTAGATACGTATTTAGATGCAGGAATGTATACATCGGATAATGAAGTATCGAAAGAAAACTATCATAATGCTTTGGTGCGTCAAAGTGAATTATGTGGTTATTTACCTGTGGATTCGACGAAGACATATTGTTTAAGAAGCAAGGATGTTAAAGGAATGCACACAACATCTATTTATAATTGGGCTCAATCGATTGCGACTGCTTATATTAAATAGTTTGATTGTAAATAACATATGATGTATCCTAATGGATATTAGGGCAAAGTAAAGTCCTGTACTAACTTATGTTGGTGCAGGCTTTTCTTGTATGGGGAGGATTTTTATGGCAAAACAAGGATCGATTCAATTGATGACAAAAGGAAGTATTGCCAAACAAATTATTGGCTATGCGGTACCTATATTCATTGGGTATCTTTTTCAACAACTCTACAACACAATGGATGCATTGATTGTAGGGAACTTTTTAGGGCAAAATGCATTAGCTGCCGTTACAGGTGTTGGCTCATTGATTTTTTTGTTTGTAGGATTTTTTAATGGGTTTGCGACAGGCGCTAGCGTAATTATAGCGAATGCGATTGGGGCCCAAGATGAAGAGCGAACAAAGAAAGCGATATATACAACGGCTACATTTGGAATAATCTTAGGGCTTATTATGACAGTCAGTGGTTATCTATTGACAGATCAAATGTTGAGATGGATGGGCTTGCCTATAGAGGTGTTTGGTCTATCTTCAATATATTTAAAAATATACTTTTTAGGCAGTTTTTCTTTGGTTCTATATAACATGCTTGTGGGAATCATCCGAGCTGGTGGTGATGCCAAACATCCACTCTATTATTTGATTGTCAGTTCTATATTAAATGTGATTTTAGATGTTGTATTCATTACGGTGTTTAAGATGGGAGTTGCCGGAGCTGCCTGGGCAACAATTATTTCTGAATTTGCGAGTATGTTTTTATGTGCTTTGCAGTTAGCTAGAGAAGAAAGTATTTTGCATATTTCTTGGGCACATTTAACTTTGGATTTTGAAAACCTGAAACAAATTTGTATCTACGGTTTGCCTACAGGACTGCAAGGCTGTGTCATTGATTTTGCGAATGTCATGATTCAATCATATATTAATTCGTTTGGCGCTGCAGCTATTGCAGGAATTGGTGCATATTCAAAGGTTGAAGGGTTTATCTTCCTTCCTGAAATTTCTTTTTCAATGGCACTTACAACGTTTGTGTCGCAAAATGAAGGAGCCGGACAAAAGGAACGTTCGCGAAAAGGAATCTTGTTTGGGCTTGCTGCTTCTTTACTTTTAATTGAAGGCATGGGGATTTTGATCTACTTGTTTGCGCCAACCTTTATTTCATTCTTTAATCAAAATCCAGAAGTAATTGCGATTGGGGTAGATCGTGCTAAAATCTGTGCCTTCTTCTATGTTCTTTTGGGCTTCTCACATGTTGTTTCTAGTATTTTAAGAGGGCTTGGACGACCAGTAATGCCAATGGTGGTCATGCTTGTATGTTGGTGTGCTGTTCGTGTTGTTGTACTAATGACAATTGGCCAAAGTATACACAGTTTGTATTTAACCCATTGGTTATACCCTATTACTTGGGGATTGAGTTCAATTGTTTATATGTTTGATTTACGTAAATACAAATTGTTTATACCTAGAGAGCAACTTTAATGAAATATTGGGTTGTCATTTGAGTTGGTTTTAGGTATTATAATCTTGCAGAAGTGTTTTTCTGATTTTGGAGGTCTTACTTATGGTCTTAAGAAGATTTACCACAATTGATAGAGAAGAATTGCTTTTTTAAGTGCGCCTACTATAGGTGCGCTTTTTTTGTTTTGAAAGGAAGGTCATTTATGGAAACAAAGCGTGTTTTAATTGTGATGGGTTCTCGTTCAGACTTACCTAGTATGGAAGGCTGCATGAAACAATTAGACGATTTTCAAGTCGGCTACGAGGTTCGTGTATTAAGTGCTCACCGTACTCCAGAAGCTGTTTTGGAGTTGTCTAAGACTGCATGCGAACGTGGAATTCAAGTTATTATTGCGGCAGCTGGAGGAGCAGCACATTTAGCTGGAGTTTTAGCTAGCTCTACACCATTGCCGATTATTGGAATCCCTATTCAGACATCTGCTTTAGGTGGATTGGATTCATTATTGTCGACAGTACAAATGCCTCAAGGAGTTCCTGTTGCGACTGTTGCGATTGGAAAATCAGGAGCAAGAAATGCTGCTATCTTAGCTTGTCAGATGATTGGACTTAATGATAAGTCTTTGCAGGATAAAATTGTTGAATTTAAAAAAGAACAAGCACAAAAAGTATTAGAACAGTCAATTGTTGAATAAGGAGAAGGAAATGGATACTCGTATTTTTGTTCATAAAAAAGAACAGTTTCAAGTTGAAAGTGAATCATTAGCGGCTGAATTAAGACAATCTTTATCTTTAGGAGAAGAGTTTGGTCTAACAAAATACAATTTATATGATATTTTTAATGCCGATGAAAATGATATTGAATTATTAAAGAAAAATGTTTGTAGTGAAGTTGTTACTGATGATGTATATGATTCTGTAGATTTAACAGATAAATCTTATTTGGCATACGAATTTTTGCCAGGTCAATACGATCAAAGAGCTGACAGTGCAATGCAATGTTTAATGCTTTTGAATAATAAACAAACTGTACGTATTCATTCAGGTACTTTATTGGTGTTCGCAAACCCAGTAAATGAAGAAACACTAGATAAAATTACACACTATATTGTTAACCCTGTTGAAGCGCGTGTAAAAGACCTTTCTGTATTAGTAGATGATCAGGATGTTGATGTACAAGACGTTCCTGTTTTAGATGGTTTTACAAAGATGAGTAAAGAAGAATTAAATTCTTTACGTACAACTTTAGGGTTGGCCATGTCTCAAGCGGACATTGAGCATGTTCAACGTTACTTCGAAAAAGAAGAAAAAAGAGATTGCACAATGACTGAAATCCGTGTGTTAGATACATATTGGTCAGATCATTGTCGTCATACTACTTTTGAAACTGTATTGGATGATGTTTGTTTCCATTTGGATACATTATCAGATGAATTGCAGGCTTCTTATGAAAAATATTTGAAATTACGCCAGGAAGTTCATGGAAACCGCAAAGAAAAAACATTGATGGATATGGCTACCATTGCTGGTAAATATCTTCGTAAACAAGGCAAGCTTGATGATATGGAAATTACCGATGAAATCAATGCATGTAGTGTAGAAATTACAGTAGATGTTGATGGAAAAGATGAACAATGGTTATTGATGTTTAAAAATGAAACACATAACCACCCTACAGAAATTGAACCGTTTGGTGGAGCTAGTACTTGTATTGGTGGAGCTATTCGTGATCCATTATCAGGACGTAGCTATGTATACCAGGCTATGCGTATTACAGGTGCCGGAGATATTACTAAACCAATTAGTGAAACACTAGAGCACAAATTACCTCAGTCAAAGATTTCTAAAACAGCAGCTCAAGGTTATTCAAGTTATGGTAACCAGATTGGTTTGGCAACTACATTTGTAGATGAAATCTATGATGATGGCTATGTTGCCAAACGTATGGAAGTTGGTGCTGTAGTCGGTGCTGCTCCAAAATCACATGTAAAACGTGAACAACCTCAACCTGGCGATATCATTGTTATGATTGGTGGAGCTACAGGTCGTGATGGAATTGGTGGAGCTACAGGTTCAAGTAAAGAGCATAATGAAACAAGTTTGGAAAAATGTTCAAGTGAAGTTCAAAAGGGTAATGCCTTAATTGAACGTAAATTACAACGTTTATTCAGAAATCCAGCTTGTACAAAATTAATCAAGAAGGCAAATGATTTTGGAGCTGGTGGAGTTAGTGTTGCCGTAGGTGAACTTGCGGACGGATTGGATATCAATTTAGATGCAGTTCCAGTTAAATATCAAGGCTTAGATGGTACAGAGCTTGCAATCAGTGAATCACAAGAGCGTATGGCTGTATGTATTGAAGCCAAAGATTTTGAAAAATTCAAAGAAGAAGCATATAAGGAAAACTTAGAGGCTATCAAAGTTGCAGATGTCACAGATACAAATCGTTTAATCATGAAATGGCGTGGGGAAACAATTGTTGACATGTCTCGTGCGTTCTTGGATACAAACGGTGTACGTCAGCATCAGGTTGTTGATGTTTGTGAAAATGAATATGATGAACATCCATTTGATGCAGTTAAATCAGATTTAAATACGGTTTTACAAGATGCGAATGTTGCAAGTCAGATTGGTTTAGCAGAAATGTTTGATGCTTCTATTGGTAAGAGTACAGTATTGATGCCTTTTGGAGGTAAATATCAATTAACTCCTGAAGAAGGTTCTGTACAGAAATTACCGGTTCATGGAATGACAAATACATGTTCTGTTATGACATATGGATATGATCCAAAGGTGTCTAAATATTCTCCATATTTAGGTGCAAGTTATTCAGTTGTTGAAGCATTAGCTCGTATTACGGCATTGGGTGCTGACTATAAGAAGTGTCGTTTATCAAATCAGGAATATTTTGAGCACTTAGGTGCAGATGCACAAAAATGGGGACAACCATTTGAAGCATTATTAGGTTTAATTGATGCTCAGCTAGCATTTGAAACACCAAGTATTGGTGGTAAAGACTCTATGAGTGGAACGTATAAAGATATTCATGTACCTCCAACAGTAATCACATTTGCGGTAACTACAGCAAAAACAGATAATATCGTATCTGCTTCATTCAAGAATCCTGGAGACTATGTATACTTAGTAAAACATACACCGGTTAAGAATCATGTTCCAAACTATGAACAATTGAAGGAAAACTTTGAAACAGTTCATAAATTGATGCAGGAAAAGAAGATTGTTGCGGCAAGCACAATTAAATTTGGTGGATTAGGAGCAACTGTTGCAAAGATGGCATTTGGATCTAAAGTCGGTGTTGCAATTAATACAGAAGAAGATGTATATGGATTTAATTTAGGTTCAATGATTGTAGAAGCTACAGAAAGCATTCAGGATGAACATTTAGAATTGATTGGTATCTTAAATGATGATTCTAAGATTGTATTAAATGAAGAAACAGTTGAAATCGAAGATGCATTTAAGGCTTGGACAAAACGTTATAGTGAAATTTATCCAATGATTGTGGATGAAGGAAAAGATACTCTAGAAACTCCTTTAAACGATGTGGAAGTACCAATGTCTAAGGTTGTAGTGGAAAAACCAAAGGTAATTATTCCTATTTTCCCTGGTCAAAACTGTGAGTTTGATACAACAGCTAAATTTGAACGTGCTGGAGCTGAAGTAAAACAGGTTGTATTCAATAATTTAACTGTTGAAAATATTCAAAAGAGTATTGATACTTTGGCAGAAGAAATTAGTACAGCTCAAATCTTGATGATTGTAGGTGGGTTTAGTAGTGGAGACGAACCAGATGGTTCAGGTAAATTTATTGCGAATGTATTACGAAATCCAAAGATTGCCCAAGCAATTGATGCAATGCGTGCAAATGATGGTTTGATTTTAGGTATCTGTAATGGATTCCAAGCATTGATTAAATCTGGATTGTTGCCTTATGGTGATATTGAAAAATTGGATACAGAAAATCCAACATTATTTAGAAATAATATCAACCGCCACGTTTCGCATATTGCACGTACGCGCATTACAAGTAATGCTTCTCCTTGGCTTGCTGGTATGAAGGCAGGAAGTGTATATTCTGTAGCTGTAAGTCATGGTGAAGGTAAATTTGTTGCGAGTGAAGAAGTGTTAAATAAATTGATTGAAAATGGTCAGGTAGCAACACAATATGTAAATGAAAATGGTGTACCAACAATGGATGGAAAAGACAACTTAAATGGTTCAAGTATGGCCATTGAAGGTATCTTCTCTGAAGATGGAAAAATCTTTGGTAAGATGGGTCATAGTGAACGTTATGAAAAAGGCTTGTTCCAGAATATTGCTGGAAACAAAGACCAGGATATTTTCGCAAATGGTGTTCGCTATTTTACACACAAGCAGGTGAAGTAGAATGACAATGCAAAAAATAGTTCAAGATTCTTCTGGGATCGTAGGCTTGTTCAATGTCGAACAAGCCGCCCAGAATATCTATTTAGCCATGCATGCTATTCAACATCGTGGACAAGATGGTGTAGGTTTGGCTGTAAGTGATGGAGATAGCGTTGTTTGTAAAAAGGGACTTGGCTTATTATCAGAGAATTTAAAGCAGGATACATTAGATTCTTTAGATGGTAATATTGCGATTGGCCAGCTTCGCATGGCTACAAAAAATGATTCTCAATTGGAAAATGTTCAGCCAATTATGGTTCGTAGTCATCAGAGATATTTTGCGGTTGTATCTAGCGGTATGATCACAAATGCAGTTTCATTAAGAACTAAGCTGGAGAATGATGGATTGATTTTCCAAGGAACAAGTGATTCGGAGTTGTTGGCACATTTGATTCAGCTAAACCCCGGTTCTTTTGAAGAGAAGATTACAAAAGCATGTCATATGATGAGTGGGGCTTATACATTTATGGTTATCACAAAGGATAGCTTGTATGTCGTGAGAGATCCACATGGAATTCGTTCTTTATATATTGCACAAGTAGATGAGGGTTATTGTATTAGCAGCGAAACTTGTTCATTCCCTATTCTTGGTGGTGAATTTGTTCGTGAGGTTAATCCAGGTGAATTGATTTGTTTCGATAATGAAGGAATGAAGTCTTGTCAGATTTTTGAAAAAGCAGAAACAAAGGCGTGTGCTTTAGAATATGTATATTATTCTAGACCGGATAGTATTCATAATGGGCTAACGGTTCATGAAGTCAGAAAAAAATGCGGATATTATTTGGCAAAAGAAGAAAATGTAAAGGCAGATATCGTTGTAGGTGTTCCTGACTCTGCTTTAAGTGCGGCAGCTAGTTTTGCTAGAACGTTGAATATACCGTATGAAACAGGATTGATTAAGAATCGTTATATCGGATCTACATTTATTCGTCCAACAGAACAACAAAGGATGCAAGGTATGCGTGTTCGTTTGAATGCGATTAGCTCAGTTGTAAAGGGAAAAAGTGTATATCTAGTTGATGATAGTGTTGTAAAAGGATTTACATCACGTAGAATATGTCAGTTATTAAAAGAAGCAGGGGCAAAAGAGGTTCATTTACGTATAGCTTCGCCAATGTTGAAATATCCTTGTTTATATGGGGCTGATTCAACGGCACAAAAAGATTTGGCGGCTTTTAACTATACAGTAGATGAAATGGAACAATTATTCCAAGTGGATTCATTGCGCTTCTTAAGTGTTGAAGATTTTAAAAAGTGTGTACCAGAAACAAGTTGTTTAGCTTGTTGTACAGGCGAATATCCAGAAGATTTACAAGATTATAAAGATGAGGTAAAGGAGTAGAATATGGCAGAACATTATGCAGCAGCAGGCGTTAGTTTAGAGGCAGGATATAAATCTGTAGAATTGATCAAGGAGCATGTTAAGAAAACAATGCGTCCAGAAGTATTAGGTGGACTTGGTGGTTTCTCTGGAGCTTTCTCGTTATCTAAAATTAAAGATATGGAAGAACCAGTATTACTTTCAGGTACAGATGGTTGTGGAACAAAAGTTAAGCTAGCGATGGTTATGAATAAACATGACACGATTGGTATTGATGCCGTTGCGATGTGTGTTAATGATATTGCGTGTGCAGGAGGAGAACCATTATTCTTCTTGGATTACATCGCATGTGGAAAAAATGTTCCAGAAAAAATTGCAGATATCGTAAAAGGTGTGTCTGAAGGTTGTTTACAATCTGAAGCAGCTTTAATCGGTGGAGAAACAGCAGAACATCCAGGTTTAATGCCAGAAGACGATTATGATTTAGCTGGTTTTGCGGTTGGTGTTTGCGATAAAAAAGATATGATTACTGGTAAGGACCTTAATGTAGGAGATGTATTGATTGGCCTTCCTTCTACTGGAGTTCACAGTAATGGTTTTTCATTGGTTCGTAATGTGTTTGATATTACAGAAGAATCTTTGAACACATATTATGATGAATTAGGTAAAACTTTAGGAGAAGCGTTGTTGGCTCCTACAAAGATTTATGTTAAGGCATTAAAATATATCAAGGCCAATGGTATTACATTGAAGGCTTGTAGCCACATTACAGGTGGTGGATTCTATGAAAATGTGCCTCGTATGTTAAAGGAAGGCATGGGTGTTGAAATTAATACTAAGGCTTTCTCAAAACCTCCAATTTTTGATTTGATCCAAAAAAATGGTGATATTTCTACAAAGGAAATGTATAACGTATTTAACATGGGCCTTGGTTTTGTGATGGCGGTAGATCCTGCTGATGTTGCAAGAGTACAGGCAGCATTAAGTGAAATCAATGAGCCTAGCTATGTAGTTGGTAAAGTAACTGAGACAGGACAGGTAGATGTCCAATGGTAAATATTGCGGTATTTGCGAGTGGTTCGGGGACTAATTTCGAAACAATCTTATCGCATATAGAAGATGGTTCTTTGCATGTAAACTGTGCTTGTTTGATTGCAGATAAAGAAAATGCATATGCAAGAGTTCGTGCGCGAAATCATGGAATTGAAGAGTTTTATTTCAATCCAAAAGGGTATGATGGTAAAGCTGGTTATGAATCGGCAATCTTAGAAGTATTGAAAGAAAAAAAGGTGGATTTGATTGTTTTGAGTGGATATATGCGTTTTATTGGGCACACTTTATTAAGTGCATATCCAAATCGAATTATTAATTTACATCCAGCTTATTTACCTGAATTTCCTGGAGCACACAGTATCCAGGATGCGTTTGAAGCGAAGGTATCTCAAACAGGCGTTACTGTTCATTTTGTAGACGAAGGCGTAGACACAGGTCCTATTATTCGTCAGGAAAGAGTAGCAATTGATTCGTCATGGGATCTTGAAACATTAGAATCGCATGTACATGCGATGGAATATGATTTGTTCTGGCAAGTGATTGAACAAGTCGCAAAAAGTATTGAGGAGGAAAAATAATGAAGCGTGCATTAGTAAGTGTATCTGATAAAACGGGTCTTGTTGAATTTGTACAAGGATTAGTAGATTGCGGGTATGAAATTATTTCTACTGGAGGAACAAAAAAGGCTTTAGAAACTGCCGGAATTCATCCAATTGGAATTAGTGATGTGACTGGTTTTCCGGAAATTATGGATGGACGTGTAAAAACTTTGCATCCAAAAGTTCATGGAGCTTTATTGTGTGTTCGTTCAAACCCAGATCATGTACGTCAATTAAAGGAATTAGGAATTGAATATATCGATTTAGTTTGTGTGAATTTATATCCTTTCAAAGAAACAGTATTAAAACCAGGTGTAACACACGAAGAAATCATTGAGAACATTGATATTGGTGGTCCTAGTATGCTTCGTAGTGCTTCTAAAAACTATCAAAGTATTCCTGTTATTTGTGATCCAAAAGATTATGACAAGGTTCTTGAAGAAATTAGAGAAAATCAAGAAACAACGTTAGAAACGCGTGAACGATTAGCTGCAAAAGTATTCCGTCATACAGCACGTTATGATGCTATGATTGCAGATTATTTAACTAAGAAGACAAATGAAGAATTCCCAGAAAGTATGACAATTACTTTTGATAAGGTTCAAGATTTGCGTTATGGTGAAAACCCTCACCAAAAGGCAGCCTTCTACAAAGGCATGAATCCTCAATATTCTTTGGCTAACGCAAAACAGCTTCATGGAAAAGAATTGTCTTACAATAATATCCAGGATGGAAATGCAGCTATTGAAATTTTAAAAGATTTCGAAGGTCAATATGCAGCTGTTGGTGTTAAACACATGAATCCATGTGGAGTTGGTATTGGTGAAAATATTGAAGCGGCTTGGGATAAAGCATATGAAGCGGATTCTATTTCAATTTTCGGTGGTATTGTAGCGTTGAATGCGAAGGTTGAAAAGGGATTGGCAGAAAAATTGTCTAAGATTTTCTTGGAAATTATCATTGCTCCAGAATTTACGGATGAGGCATTAGAAATTTTAACTCGCAAGAAAAATATTCGATTAATGCAATTAGATACTAGCTTATCTGTTTCAAGTGCGCTAAAATATACAAATGTTAATGATGGTCTATTGGTTCAAGAGATGGATCAGCATAAAATTAACAAGGAAGATTTAAAGTGTGTAACAAACCGTAAACCAACGGAAGAAGAAATCGAACAATTGTTGTTTGGATGGAAAGTGGTTAAGCATGTAAAATCAAATGCGATTGTCTTAGCAAAGGATAATATGACAATTGGTGTAGGTGCTGGCCAAATGAACCGTGTTGGTGCTGCAAAAATTGCGATTGAACAAGCTGGTGAAAAGGCAAAAGGATCTGTTTTAGCTAGTGATGCTTTCTTCCCTATGCCAGATACGGTCCAAGAAGCTATTAAAGCTGGTGTAACAGCAATTATCCAACCTGGAGGATCGATTAAAGATCAACTTTCTATTGATGAATGTAATGAGCATGGAATTGCAATGGTATTCACTGGGGTTCGTCATTTTAAACACTAGAATATAAAAGAGTCTTAATAGACTCTTTTTACATGATTGAAAGGGTCTATATGAACAATAAAAATAAAGTTGTTATTATTCTTTTATTATCAAGTATTTTAATTGTACTTAGTACAGTGGTTGCACAAGTAAAAGGTGCACAAAAATCTACAGGTAACAAATTGTCTGAAATTCAAGAAGATCAAAGTACAGAGCTTGAAAATAAAGATAATAGTCAATATATCGATACTGCTTTGGCAAAAGAAATTGAAGCGTATTTAAAAGAAAATGATATTGATCATGAAAAAGTATCTTATTGTATTACGGATTTAAAGCATAATATTAAATATAGTATGAATGAAAAAGAAGAATTTGTTGCAGCAAGTACATATAAACTTCCGTTGGCAATGCTATATTATGATATGGTGAATGAGGGAAAGTATGATTTAGATACAACTTTTACATATAAATCATATATGCATGAAGATGACGGTGTCATTAGCTCGGATTATGGAATTGGAAGTCAGATACCATTAAAGGATATATTAGATATAATGATTATATATTCAGATAATGATGCGGGTCATATATTATATGAAAACTTAGGTGGATGGAAAGAGTATAAGGAAGCAATGCAGAAGTATACGGATTCGATTAGTGAAAATTATTACTCTGCAGAGAATATAACAACGGCAAATACGATGAATGATGTAGTTTCCTATTTATATAAGAATAAAGCAAATTATAAAGATTTAATCACAAATATGAAAAAAGCAGAGCCTGGTGAATATTTGGATAAAATTATACAACAGAATATGCCTCAAAAATATGGTATGTATAATTGTGCCTATAATAGTGTAGGCTTTGTGGATTGTGAAACACCATATAGCATCGTTGTATTAACGAGCCTTGGTGAAAAGGGTGTTGATGTAATGGCGAATATCAATAGTATTGCGTATGAACATTTCGAATAAGGTCAAAAGGCCTTATTTTTTTAAATCGGGCGATGAAAGCGTATACAGTAATAAAAATGAAAAAAAGATAAAAAAGTTAAAAAAACATTTGACGAAAGGGGAAGTATTTGGTAATATAGATAAGCACTGCTGAGGTGCACATGATCTTTGAAAACTGAACAGGAAATAAAATACAAA
>ERZ779875.386-NODE-386-length-43738-cov-6.130188_pt1 | contig 43738 bp, 38 predicted proteins | sample MGYA00511246_ERZ779875 | MGnify/ENA primary metagenome ERZ779875 (study PRJEB29588, sample SAMEA2155093) | human gut metagenome | biome: human gut; feature: human-associated habitat; material: faeces | place: Denmark | collected 2008/2010 ... | reverse complement strand
TATCATCGTTAAATAAAATACGAGGAGAAACGATGATAAGTAAAGACGAAATAAGAACAACTCTCAGCGATATCAGATTTTATTATGCTAATATCAAGAGTTTTCAAAACGCATCAAAATATGTCGGTGAAAATAAAATCGTAAAAACAGCGGAAAAATTCAATATAGCCATTGAAAATGCTCCGCCGAAACTTTACGAATTGTATATTCACCTATACACGAACAACGGGACGATGGCGTCCGTTGCCGTCGAATTGAATTATTCGATCGGCTATATCAACAAATTGAATAATAGTTTAGTAAAGTATCTTTACAACTATTTTAACAAAAACGAGGAAGGCGAGTAGGTCTTCCTTTTTTTGTGTAAAACTCAAATAAAATAATAACGGTGTGCAGGATATCCGCTGTAAATTTTGCAATGTAATTCGCACGAAAATAATGTCGCGCGAATTACGATTGTAATAAATTGTTATTAAGGAAAACGGTTGTTACTGCTGCGGAGCGGCGTCGGGTATATACTGTTTGTCGTCCATAACTACGATTCGACAATTTTTACCGTCTATCACTCGTGGAAGATAATTCGTTCGTCCTTCTTCCATTGCTCGGATAATAATTTTGTCTGACTGCTCGGTTAGAAGCGGCAGGTTTTTGTAGTTGAGAAAATTATCGCTGTTGTTCACTTCGATTATTTTACAGCCGTGCTGAATTAAATACGATGAAAATTGCCATATTTTTTCGAACTTGCCATAAGAGTCGGCTATAAAGCCTATGTTATGTTTGGGGTTGTATGCGGTTATGCGAAAATAGTTATTCATAATGGTTTTCTCCTTTGATTGTATTTATTTTGTTAAGCCGCTTTTTGAATTTTGCGAACTTTTCGGTTTGCATAAGGCAGCCATATCTTATTTACATAGTATAAAACTTCGGTGTCGGGTTTAGTGTCGTGGTAGCCGTAACACTGTAAAATCTTGTGTTTTTCAAGCGAGTATTCAACTGTAACAAACGGAATATCGGGCGAAGAGATATTGCGGATAAAGAATATCAAAGTTTCTTCCCTTGCGAATTTCTGATCGTAATTCATACGTCCCACGCAATGATGAAGCGCGTTACCCTCTGTTGTCAATTCGCTCGGATTTTTAGCGATAATCGACATATAGGCAGACTTATCGTTATATTCGAGGTTTAAATACTTATTTGCCACGGCGGCGAATTTGTCGTAAAACTCTTTGCGTTCCTGCTCGTCTTTCAAGGCTTTTGCGGAGCGATATTCGTCAATTCGTATATCGTGCCAACGTTTGAAATCGTGCGGATAGCGGTTCTTTTCTTCGTCCATATCCAAGCCGAGATATTGGCAAGCGTCGAGATAATCCCTGTAAGAATAAAAGTTCGTGTTTTGCCTTTCAATATAGTCCAAAAACTTGCCGACTTCCTTTTTCACAAGTGCTTTTACGTTATCGATTCGATCAGCGTGATCAAATTTTATTTTGCGTTTGGCGAAATTATTTATTTCGTATATAGGCTTATTGGTCTTATACGCTTTTATGATAGAAGAAACATAGTAGTTTGAAGAAACAATATCCTGTCTGTTTGTTGCAAGCCATTTACAGAATTTTTTATCTTTACCGCAAAGCCGTAAAATTTGCGTTGACATAGCGATATTATGCAATCCGAGCTTAGTCAGATACTCTATTTGCGGAAATTTTTCATAAAGCCGTAGGTATTTGAAAACTTGTATACCCGTATATCTATCAACGGCGCTGTATTTGTATTCGGGAAAGTGTTGTAAGATATATTCGCGGTTGACAATAGGGGCATAGGGGTCGAATGAGTTGTCTATAGCCCAACCCCATTCTTTGCTTTCATACCAATCGGGATATTTTGAAATCCCTTGTTCGTGCCAACCGACAGAATACCCTGCAATGCATGTAAACTTTATGTCTTTGCCGAAACATTTATCGGAATGAACGCCGTGAACGACAACGGGCTTACAATACCATAGTTTTTTATATTCTCGAACGGCTACCGTAACTTTGACAAGTTCGCCGTCGTTTTTAGTAAAGTAAGCATAAAAACGTGTTCTTCCCGTGTGTTCGGGTTTTAGGATGTCGTCATAGCGTTTTATCTTTTTTTGTATGTATTTCGGTATGGGTTTTATCTTTTCTACTTTCATAATTTTACCTCGATGTCGTTTCCGAAAATTGAATAAAGAGTTTTTATCATATTGTTTGTTGTATAGTCTTTTTGATTGAGTATTTCGCCTGTATCTTGGTCTATAAGTCGATTATCATCCATATTTATCTTGTCAATAAGTTGTATGTCTTTATCGTTTTCGCATATAGCAAGATTGTGTTTTCGCGCTATTTTCCCGAAATACAACTCTGCGGCGTGATAGGGAAAGCCAACCATAGGAATACGGTAGGCAAGTCCGCACTCGCGTCCCGTTAAAGTCAAATCGAGTTCAGATGCAATAGTTACGGCATCTTTACCAAGTATTTCGTAAAAATCACCGAGGCGATATGCGATAACGTAATCCGAATATTTTTCCTTTAAAGTTTTGTATTCTGTATATACAGGTGAAAGGGTTTGTTTTGTTTCAATCTTTGGTGTTTCCTTGAGCGACTCTTCTTTCTTTTGAATTACAGGCTGTTCCTGTTTTGTTGTATCGGCAACGTTGTTTTCTTGCGAAATAATATCGAATAAAGAAGCCTGTTGATTTTGCGGTTTTGGAGCAGAAGTGGGCGTATAAGTCGATTTTTGAGCGATTTTTGCCTTTACGGCGGGCTTATATTCTTCGCCGTCGAGAGTATATAAAGTACCTTCGATTGATTCTTCCTCGAAATAATGAACAGCCCAACCGTAAACGACTGAATCTTCGATACACGCAGAAGATGAACCGCTTTCAGCTGTCTTTCTTGCTTCCTCGCAGGCATATTTCATAAAGCCCGCAAGCGTCTTTTTGTTGAGCAAGGGATTACCGTCTTTCTCAAACGGAGTGCCGTTGTTTATCTTGTCTGCAAGAGTTTCGCTCGCGTTATTTTGCAAATATTCCAAAATTTTCTGTTCCGAAGGCGTATTTGCCTTTAAATTAAGTTTCATAAAATTCACTCTCTCCTTATGCAACCTGATCGTAAAACTTTTCAAGAATGTCGAGCCGAGATAATTTTTTTACTTCGTTCCAATTTTTTGCAATATAATCCGACAATGCTCCGAGCGGTGTTTGATTTAAGTCTTTCAAATAACAATCGCTGACAAGACAGATAAAATCGTTAAGTTCGTCGGGGTGCGTAATGTCAAAATCGTTATTTACGGCACAGTCGAAGATTAACACTTCAAAACCGTGTTCAAATACATAAGTTTTATTGTTATGCGTTATTGTAATCTTCATTGTATATACCTCACATAACCCTTTTAATTCCACCGCCGAAGGAAAGAACTCCTATCGTGCCGAATTCCGAGCAGTTGTCGTCGGTTTTGTTCCAAACGTAGGCATAAGAATAAAAAATGTCTTTTTGCGGAATAAGTGCGTATTTCCATTCGTTTTTGTAGTCGGGAATATAAAGAAAATCATAGCATTCTCCGAATTCTAAGTATTCGTGTGTTACCGCATAGATGAGTATATTATGTTTTTTCTCGATTTCTTTGATTTTTGCCATAAGTTCCGGTTCTTGGTAAGCCCAAAATCCGCCGAAATTTTCGAAGAAACAAACCTTATTATCTGTTTCAAATCCGTGGATATAAGGTTTATAAATATTCAATTTTTGCATAAGTTCGATTGCTTTTTGTTTTTTAATTTCGTTTGTGATTTTCATATAAAATGTCTCCTTTTGTTTTTGTTAAATACAGTCTTGTAATTGCTCGAATTTGCATCCGATATTTCTCATAGTTTCTTCAAACCCGAACCACGCCAACAAATTCATATTAAAATCGCTGTTGCCGAGTGGATCTTCTTTATCCCATTTGTTGCCGAATAGTTCAGACAGAGAGTAGATGCCTGTTCCGTTCATTAAATCATATAAAAGTTCATCTATTTCTTCTTTGTATTGTTTGTAAAAACGCACAGTGTCCGAATACCATATCAAGAACCCGACAACGCCTGATTGACAACCGTGATATAAAACGTCGGTGAAGATATGTTTCTTATCGTCGTATTCGCTCCATTCATCCACTATGTAATCTATTACGCGTTTTTGTAGCGGAGTGGAATTTGCTTTCATTTTTTTGATGTTAGTTAGCGTGAGTTTCATTTCAGTTTTCCTCCGTAAATTCGTCTATGTAAATTTTTGTGTATAAACAACCGTATTCAAAGTAGCGGCGATTGCCGTCGAACAACAGGTCAAAGGTTTTTACGCTTATTCTTCCCGTGTTACTTACGGCGACAGTCACTTCGCGTTTATCATCGTCAATCTCGATTAAATCGAACGTTATAAAATTTTCACCGTTAAAATAATCATATTCAGGCATAATTTTTACTCCTTTTAATCTTCGCTTAATTTAGGTTCGTAGTATCTGCTTACCGTATAACCGTTTTCTATCCAGAAATCTTCTCTGTGTTGAGTCCAAAGGCTATAATCTATGCGTTTAATTTCTTCAAGGGCGGTGCAAAATATCTTGCCTATAATTCTGTAAATGTTATCCGTTGTTACCTTGTAGACGTACAATCTGTAACCTCTTATCATAATGTCGTATTGTCTGACTTTTAATAAATAAGTTCTTCTCATTTTTAGTCCTCCACGGTTTTATACCAAACTTTGTATTCGACTTCTAAATCGAGAATATCGTAAGAACCGTCTTTTTCTCTGTATACGGGAACTTCCGTATAGTACATAGTGATATAACCTTGGAATTCGTCTTTTTTACCGTTTATAGGACGGCAACGTTTTTCAACGTCCTCGAAAATACGTATAAACGGCTTGTTGTTCTTAGAAATACAAGGGCAAAGCAGATTACCTTCTGCAAGGTAACCGAAACCGGACAATTTTTTATCCGATTTACTTCTTACGTTAGTGATTGAGAAAACTACTTTTTTCATTTTTGGAATACCTCCGAATTTTTTTTCGCCTTTTCGGCACGGGGACAGTAGCACCGAGAAAAATTTGAAATATATTGTTTTGTATAGGCAAAACGTAAGTCAACGATAAAGGAATAAATTAACGCATAAAACGGGGAAATGGTCGTGGTGGTAATTTTTGAGTAAAAGAAAAACACCTGCTTGCACAATCCAATAAAACCCTGTTAATTTTTTATTTTAAATTTTAAGCGTTAATTTTTCCCGTTGACTTTCGTTTTTCTCTGTGCTACAACCCCACACCCGAACAGGCGAAAAAATCGGAGTGTGTCTTGTTGATTTATAAAAAATATAAAATAATATAATATTGACAAACATCGGAAAATGCTATATAATGAGAGAAAGAAAATAATGATTTGATTTTAAAAAATAATATTGGATAGCATAAATGTGATGCCATAAAGTGTTCAACTGAGGTTGGTTCAGCGGCTCCAAAACGGATCGGGCTAATTTTATAGTTCGATCTTTTTTTATCCGTTTTGGAACTGCTAACCGGAATTGAACCGATAATGCGATTTACCGACAATAATATAAAAAATAAAGAGGTAGGGCAAAACGCTGCTCCTCTGATAAAACCGCTCGTTATAACGTTTAATATATCTAAAGAGAGATTACAGTATGAATAATGTTTTAAAAGGTACGAAAATATGGAAGGGTGACGTAAAGGCTAAGGATACTTACGTCGATTTTAAATGCGAATTTAAAACCGCGGATAATAATCAAAAAGTATATCTGCGGATTTCTTGCGACAGCAATTATTCTGTTTGGATAAACGGTACGCTCGCGGGTTTCGCCGCTTGCGCCGATTATCCCGAACATAGAAATTACGACAAAATCGACGTTACTAAGTTCTGTAAAACCGATTGCAAAAACGATTTGAAAATTACCGTATGGCATTACGGCGAAAACAGTCAGACTTATATAAACGCCGACGCTTTTTTGCTCTTCGATATAGTTCAGGGCAATAAAACCGTTTCAAAAAGCGATAAAACCGTTTTGTCTGCAATAAATTGCCATTATAAAAACGGGCATTGCAAAGTAATGAGTCCGCAAATGGGTCTCGGGTTCGCTTACGACGCGACCGCGACGGACGGGGAATACTCCGAAAGCGAAATGTACGGCGAGGGGGTTGCCTATCTGAGGAAACAAAAGCAATGCAGGCTGAAACGCAGGGTTAAAACCTCGGTCAAGGTTTCGGACGGCGGATACTTAGTCGATTTGGGCAAGGAAACCGTCGGTTTCGCCGATTTGCAGTTTAAAAGCGAAGCGAAACAGAAAATTAAAGTTTCTTACGCCGAACACCTGACGGACGGCAAAGTCGAGGCGGCTCTCGGCGGTCGCGATTTCAGTTTCTGGTATACCGCCGCAGTCGGCGAAAATTCATATATCAATACTTTCAGAAGAATAGCGGGCAGATACCTTTTTGTCGAGGTCGAAAGTCACATAGAAATCGAATATATAGGCGTTCGCCCCGTCGAGTACCCGTTAATTGCGGTAAAAAGGAATTTTAAAGACGATTTACTGCAAAAAATCTACGACACTTGCATTTATACGCTTAAATGCTGTATGCACGAGCATTACGAGGACTGCCCTTGGAGAGAGCAGGCGTTGTACGTTTTGGACAGTCGCAATCAGATGCTGTGCGGATATTACGCGTTCAAGGGTACGGAATATCAGAGGTCGAACCTCGTTTTGATAAGCAGAGGACTCAGAAAGGACGGGCTTTTAAGCCTGTGTTTCCCTGCCGGTAACGATTATCCGATTCCCTTTTTCTCGCTTGCTTACGTTATGCAGGTTTGGGAATATATAGAGTATACGGGCGATTATTCCGTTCTGAAAGAGGTAGAAAATGCCGTTCGGACGATAATGAACACGTTTTCGGCGAGAATGGAGGAAAGCGGACTTATCGCCGACTTCGAGTACCCGTACTGGAACTTTTACGAGTGGACGGACGGCAGCGATAACGAACCCGATTTGTATCGCAAAAAGGACGATTATTGCGAGAAAAAGTACGATTTGATACTAAATTGCTTTTATATCGTCGCGTGCGAATATTACGAGAGAATAACGGGCGAAAGGATAAATACCGAAAAAACCGCGAAAAGCGTTATGAAAACCTTCTATAACGCGGAGAAAAAGTCCTTTAAACTGTGTACGCTCGGAGAAGCGAAATACTCGCAACTCGGAAATTCGATGGCGATACTTGCGGGTGTTGCGGATGAAAATCTGCTTAAAGAGACGGCGAAAACGACTGCGGCGGGAGACGGTCTTACGAGGGTAAGTTTGGCTATGAACGGTTTTTTCTATGACGCGCTTTTGAAAATCGACAAGTCGTATAAGGATTTCGTACTTGGCGATATAAAGGCGAAATACGGGAAAATGCTCGAAGCGGGAGCGACTACTTTTTGGGAAACGGAACTCGGCTGGGAAGATTTCGGCGGCGCGGGAAGTCTATGCCATGGTTGGTCGGCGTTGCCCGTTTATTATCTGAATACATTGCTCGAAACAGAATAGAGGCAGTCTTTCGATAAGGCGATTAAAACATAAAAGTCGGCGTATAGGTTGATAAACGCGTGTTTTATCATTCCATACGCCGATTTTTTAACTAAGAATTGTCTGATAGACAGCGACTGTAAAAACGAAGCGGGACGCCATATTCTTAAAAATGCAAGCATTTTTAAGAGTTCTGCGAGGGCGCCGTCCCGCAAATAACGCAAGTTTTGTTATCTGAAAAGTTTGTATTTCGTTTTATATAGTTGTATTTTCCTTTTATTTCAGTAAACGAAATATAAAACTTTATATTTGTTGTCGTTGACCATTTTGGTGACGGCTTTTTTAAGTTTAAGCCTCGTTTCTTCGGGCATCGCTCCCGACTTCATATTTATTTCGTCTAATACGAGTTCGCCGAGCGGTCTCCCGAATACCTTGACTTCCGAGACCCGACCTTCTTTCGTTTCGCCCGAAATGAAGTCGATAAAGTCCTCGCATTGTTTTTTAGTTCCCGAAATAGGATTTACGGTTGCCTTTACGCCTACTTTTACGACGTGTAAACTCTCCGTTTCGGCTTTGATTTTAACGTTGTATCTGTTGCCTTGCTTTACGAGTTCGGGTTCGTTTATCGAAACTTCCTTTTCTGACGGCAGAACTATTCCGTACCCTTTCTCGTCCGCGTCCTCGAGACCCGAACGTATTCTGTCGTATTCCCATTTCGCTTTCGACAAGTCGCGAACGAAACTCATAAGTTTATATTCGCCGTCGATCGTCTCGCCGCAAGTCTCGCTAATGACCTCGTAAAACAGGCTTTTATCGGCTTCTAAGCGGAGATATAGTTTACCTTCGCCTGCGTCGGCTTTGAAATCTACGGGAATAATTTTGTCTACCGCAAGGACGGCGTTTTCAAGATTTTTGCCGTCTTTCATTTTCTGAAGTTTGCCCGAAGTCTCTTTAACCGCGGAAATAATTTCCGAAACGACTCTGCTGTCGGGCGGCAAGGCTCTGAGCCAGTCGGGGAGAGTGACGTCCGCCGACTTGACGGGGAATTCTCCGAGAGCCTTTTCCATTACCTCGGTAAAGCCGTCCTCGTTTGCGTTTAAAACGTCGATGGGAACGACGGAAACTCCGTATTTCTCTTCGAGCGAATTTTTAAGATTTACAGTCTCCTTGGAGGTCGGATTTTTGGTGTTGAGACATATCACGAACGGCTTGCCGATTTTTTGTAGTTTTTTTACGGTGAGTTCCTCGGCTTTTTCGTAATTCTCTCTCGGAATTTCCGTGACCGTGCCGTCGGTAGTCACGACTACGCCGATAGTGGAGTGTTCGGTGATAACCTTATCCGTCCCTATTTCGGCGGCGGTTTCAAAGGGTACGGGGGAATCGTTCCACGGCGTCTGAACCATACGGGGTTCGCCGTTTTCCTCGTGACCTATCGCCCCGTCTACCATAAAGCCCACGCAGTCGATAAGCCGCATTTTAGCGGTCGTTTTACCGCCGAAAGTGACCTTTACGGCTTCGCTCGGAATAAATTTCGGCTCGGTAGTGGTGACGGTTTTGCCCGCGCCCGACTGCGGCAATTCGTCCGTAGCGATTTTCTTCTTGTTTTTGCCGGTAATGTTAGGCATCATAAGAAGTTCGGCAAATCTTTTGACGAACGTGGATTTACCGACTCTGACGGGACCGACGACTCCGACGTAAATATCGCCGCCCGTTCTTTTGCCGATATCGTTATAAATGTCGTATTTTTCCATAAAAACTCCTTGCAATAGATTACGTTATATTTTATTACCTCAGAAACAAAAATATGCGGGGTAATAATTTTCTGTCTCTGAATGAAGTACGCTCTTTCGCGGAAGCGGAAAAAAAATTTTGGCTATAAGAAATTTTGTTGTTTCGATAGAGAGTCTGAATATAAAATGTTATACGCTTCGCGATTTTTTTCGTAGGGGACGGCGCCCCCGACGCCCCGAAGTCTAAACCTAAATATTATAAGAGCGCGACATTTTAAATTTGCGAGAATAATTTAACGACAGGAAATATTTTTTGATTAAAATTACGAGAAATTTTATTTTCGCTATTGACAAGCGGGGCGGGCGGGTGTAAAATATATGCGAAGATAAAGATATCGAGGACATTTTTTATGGCTGATAATACGAAACCTTTGAACGATAACAATAACTTCTATGTGGTTATAAGCAGACAGTTCGGCTCGGGCGGCGCCGAAACCGCTTCTAAACTCGCGACTAAATTGGGCGTTAAATGCTACGACAAGACTATCGCCGAAATGACCGCCGTCGTTACGGGTCTCGATAAACACATCGTTCTCTCCTCGCAGGATAAAGCGACAAATACGTTCTGGTATTCGAGTTTTCTGGGCGGAGAGTCGCTCTCGCTGTACGATAAAATTTTCATAGGGCAGTCGAACGTTATCAAGTCGCTCGCGGCGAAAGGTTCGTGCGTTTTCGTAGGGCGTTGCGCCGATTACGTTTTAAAAGATATGCCGAACGTAATAAGGGTGTTTATCTGCGCGCCTATGGAGCAGAGACGGGCGAGAGTTTCCAAAGGATATGGAATTACGCCTGCCGAGGCGCAGAAAATTATCAAAAAGAACGATAAAGCGAGGGCGGCGTACTATAAAAAATACGCTTACGAAGAATGGGGCAAAGTCGATAACTACGATATAGTAGTGAATACTCGCATAGGGACGACTAAGGCTGCGGCTATTATTTACGACTATATAAAGGAACTCATCTGAGTTACAAGACGAAAATAAAACAACGTGTAAAACGCTTCCGTCTCGGGAGCGTTTCTCATTATTATTTCAATTTCGGGAAGGAACCTTAAAGCGCCGTCCCCTACGACTGCAAAAAAAACTTGCCGACAGGCAAATATAACTGCGGTAGCAATATAACTTTGGCGGGTAAAATACAACTTCCGTAAGGAAATATAACTATGAAATTTCTGTCAGAAGCGCTTTTTCGGCGTTCGGACTTTTTGAAATTTGTCGTAAAAACAGCGTTTTGAACCGATTTTTGTTTTTTTAACAAAATATCACAAAAAATAATTGAATTTTTACAAACAATATAGTACAATATACGAGATAAATAATATAATTTTATATCTATACGCATGTATATGGGGGAAATGTTCAAACGCCATGAAATAAATGCGTTAAGATGATATGTATACGGAGATTTTATGGGACTAATCAGATATATTCTGAATACCGATTCCAGAATAAGTTTGAAGAAGATCGACAAACAGGCTGACAAAATTCTTGCTCTTTCGCCAAAGTACGAGGCGATGACCGATTCGGAACTCAAAGACCAGACCGCCGTTTTAAAAGGCAGACTTAAAAACGGCGAAACGCTCGAAGACATTATGTACGACGCGTTCGCGGTCGTAAGAGAGGCGGCGTACAGAGTTCTTCACATGCGTCACTACAAAGTCCAGCTTATGGGCGGTATCTGCGTTCATCAGGGCAGAGTTGCGGAACTTAAAACGGGCGAAGGTAAAACCCTTATGGCGACCCTTCCCGCATACCTTAACGCTCTTTCCGAAAAAGGCGTTCATATCGTCACGGTAAACGACTATCTCGCTAAGCGTGACGCAGAGTGGATGGGCAAGGTTTACAGGTTCTTGGGGCTTACCGTCGGCGTGAACGTCCACGACATGAACGACGACCAGAAAAGAGCCGCTTACGCCTGCGATATTACCTATGGTACGAACAACGAATTCGGTTTCGACTATCTGAGAGATAACCTCAAAGTCAAACTTTCGGATATGGTGCAAAGGGGGCTGAATTTTGCAATCGTCGACGAGGTGGACTCGATTTTAATCGACGAGGCGAGAACCCCGCTTATCATTTCGGGCAGAGGCGAGAAATCGTCCGATTTGTACGTCGAGTGCAACAGATTCGTCAAGACCTTGAAAGCCGACGAAGATTATACCGTTGACGTACAGGACAAAACGGTGCAGATTACCGAGCAGGGCGCGGAAAAAGCCGAGAGATTTTTCGGTATCGAAAACCTTGCGGATATAGAAAACGGCGACCTTAACCACCACATTCAGCAGGCGTTAAAGGCGCACTTTATTTTCAAGAGAGATTCCGACTACCTCGTATCGGACGGCGAAATTATTATCGTAGACGAGTTCACGGGGCGTTTAATGATAGGCAGAAGGTACTCCGAAGGTCTCCATCAGGCTATCGAGGCGAAGGAAAACGTCACGATAAGGAACGAGAACAAGACCTACGCGACCATTACTTTCCAGAACTATTTCAGGCTTTACCACAAACTCTCGGGTATGACGGGTACGGCTAAGACCGAAGAGGAAGAGTTCAGGACGATTTACGGACTCGACGTTCTCGAAATTCCGACCAACAAGCCCATACAGAGAATAGATATGCCCGACGTCATTTATTCGACGGAAAAAGGCAAAATAAAGGCGATAATCAACACGATAATCGACTGTCACGAAAAAGGACAGCCCGTGCTTGTAGGTACGGTTACGGTCGAGAAATCGGAAGAAATATCGAGATGGCTTTTGAAAAACAAGGTCAAACACAATATCTTAAATGCTAAAAACCACAGAAAAGAAGCGGAAATAATCGCTCAGGCAGGTAAAAAAGGCGCGGTTACGATCGCGACCAACATGGCGGGACGTGGTACGGATATTCTTCTCGGCGGCAACCCCGAATTTATGGCGAAGCAAGACCTTATAAAAGAAGGAATCGCGGACGACGTTATCGAACTCGCGACTTCCTTCGTTCAGGACGTTTCCGACGAAGTTAAACAGGTAAGAGAAAAATATAACGAACTTTTAGCCGAACACAAGGAAGAGACCGATAAGGAGAAAGAAGAAGTTATCGCTCTCGGCGGTCTGTTCATTCTCGGTACGGAAAGACACGAGTCGAGGCGTATCGACAACCAGTTGCGCGGACGAAGCGGTCGTCAGGGCGATCCCGGTTGCTCGTTGTTCTTCATTTCGCTCGAGGACGACCTCGCGAAGAGATTCGGCGGCGAAAGGCTTAAGGGAATTTATAATGCGTTTAAGGTCGAGGAAGATACACCCCTTCAATCCAAACTCTTGTCGCGTTCGATAGAGAACGCTCAGAGGACTATTGAGGGCAGAAACTTCGGAATAAGAAAGCATATCATTCAGTACGACGACGTAATGAACATTCAGAGAACGGTTATATACGGCGAAAGAATGAAAGTTCTTAAAGGCGAGGACGTTCATCAGGACGTTCTGAACCTTATTCCCGACTTCGTTACCGAAATTATTACATCGAACGTAAATAAAGGTCAGGATCCGTCCACTTGGGATATTGAAAAACTCAACAAGGCGCTCGAAGACAAGGCATTGCCGAGAGACAGCGGATTTATAACCGAGGATATCGTCAATAATTGGGACTACAACTATATCGTAAATCAGACTATAGACGAAGTTATCAATCGCTACGAAGAAAAAATAGCCGCGTATAGGGAAGAGGGTATTGATTATAACGAGTTCGAGAGGTTTATTTTCCTTAAAGTGGTCGATAACAAGTGGATAGACCATATCGACGCGATGGATAGGCTCAAGAGAGGAATATCCCTTAGAGGTTACGCCAACGAGGACCCCGTTATCGCGTATAAGAAAGAGGGGCTTGAAATGTTCGAGGAAATGACGGCGAGCATTCAGGAAGAAGTCGTTGCGATTCTCTTGAAATCAGAAATCAAGAAAGTGCCGCAGAAAGAGGAGAAAAAAGACCTCGTAGAAAACGGCGGCAGTAAAGAAAGTTCCAACGAACCGATAGTAAAAGCGAAAACGGTCGGCAGAAACGACCCGTGTCCGTGCGGTTCGGGGCTTAAATTTAAGAATTGTTGCGGAAGAAAGCGTTAAAACCGCGACTTGAGAAAAAAGTTAAGATAAATAAAAACAAGCGAGTTGCATTTCAAAAATGCAACTCGCTTTCGTTACGTTGTTTATAAGATTTTTTTCGGGCTTTAAATTCCTTGTTTGCGGGAAATATCTTTTAGCGAAAATCGTATTCAAAAGCATAAATAATCAACTTATACGGCGACTTTTGTAAAGCGTTCCCGTTTCCCCTTAAAATCTGATTAACTTGCTTTCCCCTATGGGGTAGATTTCCCCGTTTCATCGGGGAAATCTACCCCATAGGGGAAAGCAAGGAAGGATGGGTTTTCGATTATTATCTTCGCCTATGTGCCGGGCGAGTTCGTTTGTTGTGAATGTGGAAAAAGAGGAAAGCAAGAAAGATAGATAGATTTCTTGGTTCTATACGGTATTTTATTCCGACAACCGTAGGGGACGGCGCCCTCGACGTCCATAAGAACCGTAATAGCAAGCCGACTGCCTTTTTAAGGCAGTCGGCTTGCGTTGCGTTTTGTATTCTTTATTCTTTTGCTTATTTAACGTTTATCTATTCGCAAAATTTTTGCTTGCGCTATGTTAATTCGCAATTTTACATTGTTTCGTGAATGGTTCTCGAAATAACCTCGTCTTGTTGCTCTTTCGTGAGTTTGTTGAAATTGACGGCGTAACCGCTGACTCTTATCGTGAGTTGCGGATATTTCTCGGGGTGTTTTTGCGCGTCTAACAGCATTTCTCTCTCAAATACGTTGATGTTGAGGTGGTATCCGCCCGACTTGACGTATCCGTCTATCATATCCACGAGATTATCGACCCTTTCCGCATTGTTTGTTCCGAGCGAACCGTGAGTCGCGCTGAACGTGTTGGATATTCCGTCTCTCGCGTATTCGTAGGGCAGTTTCGCAACCGAGGCGAGCGACGCAAGCGCGCCGTGAGTGTCTCTGCCGTGCATCGGGTTTGCGCCCGGGGCAAGCGGTTCTCCCGCTCTTCTGCCGTCGGGAGTGTTCCCCGTCTTTTTGCCGTATACTACGTTTGAAGTAATCGTGAGTATCGACATCGTCGGAACTGAATTTCTGTATGTGTACTGTCCTTCGATTTTTCTCATAAACGTCTCTACGAGCCATACGGCGATTTCGTCGACTCTTTCGTCGTTGTTGCCGTATTTCGGGAAATCGCCTACCGTGCGGTAGTCCACTACGAGACCTTTTTCGTTACGAACGGGGTATACTTCGGCGTATTTGATCGCCGACAGCGAATCGACCGCGCAGGAAAATCCCGCGATACCCGTTGCGAAAAATCTGCGGACTTTCGTGTCGTGCAGACCCATTTCGAGCGCTTCGTAAGAGTATTTGTCGTGCATAACGTGTATGAGGTTGAGCGTGTTGACGTAAACTCTCGCAAGCCAGTCCATCATAGTCTCGAATTTTTCGACAACTTCGTTATAATCGAGTTTTCCGTCGCCTTCGATTGCCGCGAATTCGGGCGAAACCTGCAACGGTTCACCCGTTTTCTTGTCTAACGTAAGTTCGTCTCTTCCGCCGTTTATCGCGTAGAGGAGACATTTCGCTATATTCGCCCTCGCTCCGAAGAATTGCATATCCTTACCTTCTCTCATACTGCTCACGCAGCATGCGATACAGTAATCGTCGCCCATATCGGGACGCATAAGGTCGTCGCTTTCGTATTGAATAGCCGAAGTTTTAAGCGAAAGTTTCGCGCAGTATTTCTTAAAGTTTTCGGGCAGATGTTCGCTCCAGAGTACCGTGAGATTCGGTTCGGGGGCGGGACCTAAGTTCTCGAGGGTGTGCAACATTCTGAAAGAAGTTTTAGATACGAGCGTTCTGCCGTCCGTACCCATACCGCCGATAGACTCGGTAACCCAAGTCGGATCGCCCGAGAAGAGTTCGTTGTATTCTTTGGTACGCATAAACTTGACGATACGCAGTTTCATTACGAAATGGTCGATTAGTTCCTGCGCTTCGGTTTCGGTAAGAACGCCGTTTTTAAGGTCTCTTTCGATATATATATCAAGGAAAGTGGTGTTTCTTCCGATACTCATCGCCGCGCCGTTCTGGTCTTTGACTGCGCCGAGGTATCCGAAGTACAGCCATTGTACCGCTTCTTTCGCGTTCGCCGCGGGTTTCGATATGTCGTATCCGTACTTCAAAGCCATCGCTTTCAATTCGTTAAGAGCCTTGATTTGTTCGGATAATTCCTCGCGGAGTTGTACCTTATCAGGGGTCATATCCCCGTCTATAAGTCGTTTATCAGCCTCTTTTTCGGAAATCAGATAGTCTATTCCGTAAAGGGCGACCCTTCTGTAATCTCCGACGATTCTGCCTCTTCCGTAAGCGTCGGGAAGTCCCGTCAGGATATGAGCGGTACGCGCCCTGCGCATTTCGGGAGTGTAGGCGTCGAACACGCCGTCGTTATGTGTCTTACGGTACTTGTGGTAAAAATTGCTGAGCGTTTCGTCCATTTTGTAGCCGTACATTTCAAGAGACTGTTCTGCCATACGAAGTCCGCCCGAAACGTGCAGAGGTCTTTTGAACGGTTCGTCCGTCTGAAGCCCTACGATTTTCTCGAGAGTCTTGTCGATATAGCCCGCTTCGTGGCTGTTCACGCTCGACACTATCGCGGTATCGGCTTTTAACACGCCGCCCGCAAGTCTTTCCTTTTCGGAGAGTTCGGTTATTTCCTTCCAGAGCGTTTCGGTTGCTTCGGTGGGTCCTGCGAGAAATTCTTCGTCGCCCTCGTAGGGAGTGTAGTTTCTTTGAATGAAGTCTCTTACGTTGATTTCTTCGTCGCGCCATTTGCCGCTGACAAAGCCCTTCCATTGTTCAAACATTTTCATATTATATAATTCCTAATAGTTTTTTTGCCCTTGCCACCTCTTCTGCGGTCGGCGATTTTACGCCTTCGAGAGAATATGGTATCCCGAGTTTTTCGTATTTCGATTTTCCCAAAGTGTGATAGGGCAGTATTTCGACTTTTTCCACGTTACTTAAAGTTTGTATAAATTCGCGGGTTTTTATGAGGTCTTTTTCGTCGTCCGTGTAATCGGGAACGAGAACCTGCCTTATCCATACGGGTATTTTTTCCGATTCGAGCCGTCTCGCGAATTTAAAGAAATTTTCGTTGCCTCTTCCCGTCAAAGCCTTGCATTTGTCGCTGTCGATATGCTTGACGTCCAAAAGCACAAGGTCGGTAAACCGCAGAAGTTCGTCGAACTTCTCGTCGTCCTCCGAATATTCCAGACCGGAAGTGTCGATTGCCGTGTTCACGCCGTTTTCTTTCATTATTTTAAATAATTCGGTCACGAACTCAGCCTGAAGCAGAGGTTCGCCTCCGCTCACGGTAATGCCGCCTCTTCTGCCGTAGTAATTTTTGTACTTTAACGCCTCTCGGGCGATTTCGGAAGCGGATACGACCCTGAAACCCTTGTCCGCCGCTTTTTCGACGGGGCATTTCTGCCACGAATCGGGATTGTGACAATATTTGCACCTCAGATTGCACCCTTGCGTGAAAAGCACGAATCTGAGTCCCGGACCGTCCGCCGCGCCCAGCGTTTCATAAGAATGTATTACTCCGAAAATTTCTTTTTTAATCTCTGCCATATTGAATGGGGATAATGTTAGCATACCTTTACCTTTCTGTCAAGCGTTTCGGGCAAAATTATTTCTATTTTTTACTTAAAAAACGCAATTATTTTTTTGTGGGATTTTTTCACTTTTAAATTGCGGTTCAACGGCAATTTAGGCCCGTTTTTCTCCTAATTGCATAAACTATATTTTGAGATTGAATATTTGCATAAATACTATATGTTGTGGTTTTTTGAAAAATTTTTTCTTAAATTGTTGCGGTTGCAACACGCAGCCGCGGTAAAGATATGATATAATCAAATCCGACATCAAAAAAGGGTGAAGAGAAATGAAGATAATCAAGAGAAGCGGCGCGGAAGCGGTGTTCGACCGCGCGAAGATAACCGCCGCGGTAACGAAAGCAAACGAATCGGTAAGTCAGAGCAAGAGGCTTACCAAAAAGCAAATCGAGCAAATCGGCGACAACGTGGCGGAAATCGCGGCGAACAGAAAGCGCGCGCTCAACGTCGAGGAAATACAGGATATAGTAGAAAACGAGATAATGGACTTGAAAGCGTTCGAAGTCGCGAGAAAGTACATTACCTATCGTTATACGCGCCAACTCGTCAGAAAGTCTAATACGACCGACGATCAGATCATGTCCTTGATAGAATGCAACAACGAAGAGGTTAAACAGGAGAATTCCAACAAAAACCCGACGGTGAACAGCGTTCAGAGGGACTATATGGCGGGCGAGGTAAGCAAAGACATTACCAAGCGTATTTTGCTTCCGAAAGAAGTGGTGGACGCCCACGAAGCGGGGATTATCCACTTCCACGACGCTGACTATTTCGCTCAGCACATGCATAACTGCGACCTCGTGAACTTAGAGGATATGTTGCAAAACGGCACGGTTATAAGCGGCACTTTAATCGAGAAACCGCATAGTTTTTCGACTGCGTGCAATATCGCCACGCAGATTATCGCGCAGGTCGCTTCCAACCAGTACGGCGGGCAGTCTATTTCGCTCACTCACCTCGCGCCGTTCGTCGATATAAGCAGGCAGAAAATCAAGAGACAAGTGACCGAAGAACTCGACGAACTCGGTATAAAAGACGAAGCGAAAATCGCCGAATTTACCGAAAAGAGGCTCAGAGACGAGGTTAAAAGGGGTATTCAGACTATACAATATCAGGTCGTAACCTTGCTCACGACCAACGGTCAGGCGCCCTTTATTACCGTGTTTATGTACCTTAACGAGGCGAGAAACGAACGCGAAAAAGCCGATCTCGCAATGATTATAGAGGAGACGCTTTTGCAGCGTATGCAGGGCGTGAAGAACGAATCGGGAGTGTATATCACCCCCGCGTTCCCCAAACTCATTTACGTTCTGGAACCCGACAACATCGAAGAGGGAACGCCGTATTGGTATCTCACCGTACTCGCGGCGAAATGCACGGCGAAGAGAATGGTTCCCGATTATATATCCGAAAAGAAGATGCTTGAGTATAAAGTCGATAAAAACGGCGAGGGGCATTGCTATACCTGTATGGGTTGCAGAAGTTTCTTAACGCCTTACGTCGACGAAAACGGAAAGCCGAAGTATTACGGCAGATTCAATCAGGGCGTTGTTACGATTAACCTCGTAGACGTCGCTTTGAGTTCGGGCGGAGACGAGACTAAGTTCTGGGAGATTTTCGACAGCAGACTCGAACTGTGTTACCGCGCTTTGATGTGCCGTCACAACAGACTTAAAGGAACTTTGTCCGACGCCGCGCCCATTTTGTGGCAGTACGGCGCGCTTGCAAGGCTGAAAAAGGGCGAGACTATCGATAAGTTGCTTTACGGCGGTTACTCGACCATTTCGCTCGGCTATGCGGGACTTTACGAATGCGTGAAGTATATGACGGGCAAGTCGCACACCGACGAAGCGGCTAAGCCGTTCGCCCTCAAAGTAATGCAGTATATGAACGATAAATGCAAGGGTTGGAAGGCGAAGGAAAATATCGACTTCTCGCTTTACGGCACGCCGCTCGAAAGCACGACTTATAAATTCGCAAAGTGCTTGCAGAAACGTTTCGGAGTTATACCGGGGGTTACGGACAAGAGTTATATAACCAACAGTTATCACGTCCACGTTACCGAAAAAATCGACGCGTTCACGAAACTGAAATTCGAGAGCGAATTTCAGCAGCTTTCGCCCGGCGGCGCTATAAGTTACGTCGAAGTTCCTAATATGCAGAACAATATCGACGCCGTTCTCGCGCTTATGAAGTATATTTACGAGAACATAATGTACGCCGAACTCAATACGAAGAGCGACTATTGTCAGGTCTGCGGTTACGACGGCGAAATCAAGATAGTCAAAGATCCCGACGGTAAACTCGTATGGGAGTGTCCGAACTGCCACAACAGAGACCAGTCGAAGATGAACGTTGCGAGAAGGACGTGCGGATATATAGGCACGCAGTTCTGGAATCAGGGCAGAACGGAAGAGATAAAAGAAAGAGTTTTGCATTTATAAAGAATTCTCGGCTCGGCGTTTGCCGAGCCGAAAAGGGTTTAACGTATGAATTACGGAGAGATAAAATATTACGACATAGCAAACGGTCCGGGGGTCAGAACTTCGCTTTTTGTCTCGGGTTGCAGAAATCGTTGCGAGGACTGCTTCAACAGGGAGACGTGGGCGTTCGACTTCGGTAAACCTTTTACGGAAGAGACCGAAAACGCAATCGTTGAAAGTCTGAAACCCGATTATATCGCAGGTCTTACCGTACTCGGCGGCGAACCGTTTGAAAAGGAAAATCAACCCGAAGTTTTAAAACTCGCGAAGAGGGTAAGAAAAGAGTTTCCGAATAAAACTATATGGATATTTTCGGGCTTTACATACGAGGAACTTATAAGCGGTTCGAGGGCTTCGGGCGAAACGGCAAACGAGATATTGAGCGTATGCGACGTACTTGTAGACGGGCGTTTCGATAAGTCGAAAAAGAACATCTCGCTTAAATTCCGAGGATCGGAAAATCAGCGGATAATCGACTTAAAGCCCACCTTATTGCAAAACAAAGTGGTTTTAAAGGAACTGTAAAATATGAAAATCAAGGTCAAAAAACTATGTAAAGAAGCGGTGCTTCCGACGATAGGAAGTCCGTTCGCCGCAGGCGCGGATTTGTACAGCGCGGAAAAGGAAGAGATAACCGTAAAACCTGGCGAGACGAAGTTTATAGGTACGGGCATAGCGACCGAAATTCCCGAGGGATACGTCGGTCTTGTCTTTGCGAGGAGCGGTCTCGCGTGCAAGAGAGATTTGGCTCCCGCGAATAAAGTCGGAGTAATTGACAGCGATTATCGCGGCGAAATAAAAGTTGCCATACACAATCACGGAACGGAAGCAAGGACGATAGAGAAAGGCGAGAGAATAGCGCAAATGGTAATCGTGCCATATCTTACCGCGGAATACGAGGAAGCGGAAGAACTTTCCGAGACCGTGAGAGGAGAGGGCGGTTTCGGTTCGACAGGCAGGAAATAATAGGACTTGGGAAAGGGATTTAAACCCGGCATTGAATTTAAAAAGTCGGGCTATAAGTTCGTAAACGGGATAAATTTCAAATAAACGACTAAAAACAAGGTATTTGCATAAAGGGCGTTTCTCATAGGGATTTTTTGATACAATAAAAGGATAGCGATTGTTTCGCTATCCTTTTCATTTTTATTCTATAAAAACACACGACTTTGCTTGCAAAGTATAATGTGCTACACTTTTGAATTTGAGAGCCCTACAAGTCTTTTTTATCGTTGTTATCATCTTCTATATAATAGACTTGTGGCGTGGGTTCATTTTCTTCAAATTTTTCATAATCTAAAAAATCTTCTTCTCTTTTTTCTTCCACAAAGTGATTAACACCAACAAACAAGCCTATTAAAATATGTACCAATAAAATAGTTCCGCCTACAATCAGAAATATCAAACCATATTTATTAAAGGGTTCAGTGTCAGTAATCCAAAAAGAGCCAATTAAAACAAGAAAGAACGAAATTAAAGAAATAACAAGACATAAAATTTTCAACAAAGATTCTTGCCACTTTTTTAACTGTTTATCACCAATAAAACAATCAACTAAATCATAATATGCAAAATATAATGGTTCTAAAATAAGTTGTAACAATAGTTCCACAACTTTCTCCTTGTTTATTAAAATATTAAATCCCTATGACTATTACGGTAAAGCGGGTACCTTGTTTTTTTCTGTGCCTTTATCGGCTAGGGACTATGGAAAAATAATTTTCGAGTCGTCGTCCCCTACGGCAAAACTCAATAAACAGTCAATTTTAATAAAAAACGATTTTATTTTTTGTTTTATTTCGTTACGAGTTCGTCCGCAAGTTTTTCTATCTGCGTTTCGCTCGATTCGTTTAATGCCGACGTAATCTTTACCGTCGTTTCGGCAAATACGAGATTTTTACACTTTTCAAGCATCGTTCTCATCGTCTTTGCCGCCGTGGGCGCCCACGAACCGTTTTCTATAAACGCTACCGTTCTGTTCTTAAAGTCACGCTCGGTAAGGTGATTTATAAATTCTTTCATATACGGAAATACGTCCGTGTTGTAGGTAATAGACGCAAGTACGAGTTTTCCGTACTTGAACGCCGACGCAACCGCCTCCGATACGTCCGTTCTCGCAAGGTCGTATATTTCGACTTTTTCGCCCTTGCTTTCAAGTTTTTCGGCAAGCAGTTTCGCCGACTTTTCGGTGTTGCCGTACACGGAAGCGTAGGCTATGACCGTTCCGTCCGTTTCCACGGCGTAAGAGGACCATATATCGTACAATTTAACGTATTCGCCGATATTTTTCGTCAAAACGGGTCCGTGCAGAGGACAGATTTTCGAAATTTCGAGGGCGGCGGCTTTTTTGAGTACCGCCTGTACCTGAACGCCGTATTTGCCGACTATTCCTATATAATATCTGCGAGCCTCATCAGCCCAATCGTCCTTTTCATCGGTCGAACCGAATCTTCCGAAACCGTCTGCGGAAAACAGTATTTTTTCCGATACTTCGTAGGACATAATGACTTCGGGCCAATGTACCATGGGCGCGGCGATAAATTTTAAGGTGTGTTTGCCGAGCGATAGTTCGTCGTTTTCGCCTACGAGAAGTCTCCTGTTTTCGAACGCCGTGCCGAAAAAGTTTTGCATCATTCTGAATGCGGCGGCGGACGATACTATCGTAGCTTCGGGGTAAACGTTCATAAAGCGCGCGATATTCGCGCTGTGGTCGGGTTCCATGTGGTGTACGACGAGATAGTCGGGCTTTTTATCTCCGAGAACTGCGGAGAGGTTTTTCAGCCATTCGTCGCCGAAATTTTTGTCTACGGTGTCTAAAACGGCGATTTTTTCGTCGATAATAACGTAAGAGTTATAAGAAATTCCGTCGGGAATTTTATACTGCCCTTCGAAGAGATCGGTTTCGGTATCGAAAACGCCTATATATTTAACGTTATCTGAAATTTTCATATTTTACCTCCTTTTAAACGAGTATAATTTTCTTCTGTGAGTAGATAATAGCATAAATCGGCGAAAAAGTAAAGAAAAAAGAGTTGTTGCAAGCGATTGCGTTTTGACGGGTTAGGTTGACGTTCTATCGGCTAAGAAATTCAGATTTCCGAAACGCTGCGAATATGGTTTTGTTTGTTGCTTGCGAAGCGTATCTCACATATTTCAATAGAAATTTATTTCACTAAAAAAGAGCATTGCCGCAGCAATGCTCTTTTTTTGGAGGCGCCACCCGGATTTGAACCGGGGCATAAAGGTTTTGCAGACCTTTGCCTTACCACTTGGCTATAGCGCCTTGTTTTTGCTTTTCCCTATCAAAGCCGTTTCATTCTATCATATTAACAACCGTTTGTCAACCGTTTTATGTTATGTTCTCTATTATTTTTTTTGTTACTTTTTTTCCGTATGTCTTATTATTCGTTCGGCATAATTGATTGTTAATATGCGAAAACCGAGTGGCGCAAGTCGGAAAATCGGAATAATCGCTATAAAATCCCCATTATGCGACATATACCACCATAAAAAGACATACAAGTTACAAAATAAGACACATATTCAAAAAAGGTTTGAAAATAATTTACATTCGTGCTATAAAGGAGTATTATATGGATGTCAATCGACGAAGGGCTTGCAAGAAAGCGCGGAGAGCGAAACCTTGAAGACGGTAGCGGTTGACTGATAATACGCTCATCATTTTCCCCCTTATCATATATTTTTCAAAAGGCAGTTTGCGAAGAGTTCGCGAACTGCTTTTTGAGTTTTATTCGGTTTTACGTCCTTTTGCCCCGAATTGCGTTGACAAAAGTTACCCGTTTGTGGTACAATACCGAAAGAGTTTATTATATATTCGTCGCAAAGGCGTTTTTTTTGCGTTACGACGGCGATACAGACAAGGAAGAAATTTATGGGTAACGAAAACGTCAACAGGCAGGCCGTAAATAAAAAGTCGAGCGAGAAAGGTATCAGTCTTGGCGAACTTTTTTACGTTATGAAGAAAAACTGGATCGTGGAACTTGCGATTGTTCTCGTTATAACGCTTGCGGGAGTTGCTTACGCGAAATTCTTTACTAAAAATTACTATGTGGCGAAGTCGGACGTAATTATCAAAGCCGATATCGGCGGCTCAAAACAGGAGTATAACAACACTACGCTCGCCGAAAGGTATATGGCGACTATAAGCGATATGTTCACATCCGACGGTACGTTGTCGAGGGTAAAAGTCAAGGGTTTCGATATGAAAGCCTCGGATATAACCGTCACGACGAACGAAGAGACTTTAAAAATGACCGTTTCGTGCAAGGGCGCAGACAAAAAGGTCGCCAAAGAAAGGCTTGTCACCGTTATAAACGTAGTGAAAGAGGCTTGCGAAGAAAAGGATGATAAAGGTAAAAACATTCTTTTCAATGCGGACGTAACGATAGTGCGTTACGATGGTTACGACGGCGAACCCACCGTAAAAATCGTGTCAAATAAGAGTAAGATAGCGGTTATAGGCGGCGTGGTAAGCATCGTGATTGCGTTTTTATACGCGCTCTTTATGTATCTCGTAATCGACAAGGTATCCACTGCGGAGAGCGTGGAAAACGTGAGCGGCGTGAGAAACCTCATGGCGATAAGTCGGAAAAAGTATCAGGGGACAGGCAAAAAAGCCCCGATGCAGAACATTTCCGTCGAACTCGATTTGAGAAAACTTTCCGACACGTTCATTTATATGAACGACGGCAGCAATAAAGTTTATCAGGTTCAATCGACGCTATCGGGCGAGGGTAAAACCTCGGTTACCTCGAACCTTGCGATTGCGCTTGGCGGCAGTCAGAGGAAAACGCTCATTATCGACTGCGACTTCTTAAAGCCGTCGGTACACAAAATATTCAAACTTCACCGAGAACTCGGCATAACCGATTACTTCAAAGGCGAAAAGACGTTTGACGAAATCGTCAAGCATACGGGAAAAGAAAACGTCGATTTGATTACCTGCGGAGATCGGATAGTAAATCATACGATATTTTTCACATCTAACAAGTTCAAGGCTCTTTTGGAAGAGGCGAGGAAGAAATACGACTTTATTTTTCTCGACGCCGCGCCCGTAAAGGTCACATCGGATTACATAAATATTTCTCCGCTCGTAGACGCAACGCTCGTGGTCGTCGGATGCGACAGAATATCATCGAGAGAACTCGCTTCGACTTTCAAAGAACTCAGATCCTGCGACGCGAACGTAATAGGAACGGTGCTTAATTTCTGCTCGGTCGAGAAGAACAGGCGGTACTATTACTACTACAACGCGTATACCGACCAAGGCGCAACGGGCGGCGACGGTAATCAGGGAAAGTAATTGTGTTATGACCGACGGGGGTTCAATAGACTGACCTCGTCGGTCTTTTGAGCGTTTTCGATTATTTTTAAGGAATGTTATGCTTATGAAAGAAGCAGTATTAAATATGCGCGGAAAAACCGAAGAATTGCTGTGCATGCCGCAATATATTTATATAGTTTGTCTGACGGCGTTTATTTTTCATATTTTCGCGCTCGATTTGATAGGAATAATGACCTTCGCTATACTCGGCGGACTTTTCCTCGTGTTGTTCGACGACGTGAGACCGGGTTTTACCTTGATTTTTACGACTATTTTTATCGTCTCCACTCAAAACAGTCCGGGGTACGGGACGGGCGACGAGTACTACGCGAAACCCGAAATTTTATACCCGCTTTTCGTTGCGCTCGGATTTGCGGTTCTGTGTATGGCAATAAGAACGGTTATAAAGAGAAAGAACCTGCTTGACGGAAAGACGTATATTCCGTTCGCGCTGCTTTCCGTCGTTATGCTTCTTTCGGGGCTTGGTCATCCCGAACAAAATTTTTACAAAGAAAGTCTTATATACGCGGTCATCGGCGTGTTTTCGTATCTCGTACTGTATGTATTGTTTACGGGCTGTATCGATCGCTCGGAGGGGCTTTTCGACTACGTTGCGACCCTTATGACCGCGCTCTGCCTGCTTATTTCGCTCGAAGTGCTGTTCGTTTACATTCTTAATATGTTTCCGCCTTTCGAGGGTTTGCCCGCGAACTGGAAAAAGTATATGACGAAGGGTGAATTTCACGAGGACTGGAAAGGACATATTATTACGGGCTGGGGAGTCAGCAACGTTGCGGGCGAACTTATCGTAATGACTGCGCCGTTCGTTTTCTATAAAATGCTTCACGGAAATAAAAAGTACACGGTTTTGTACGCCCTTGTCGTGTTTTTCTCGGCCACCATGATATTTTTTACTTTAAGCCGTAACGCAATGCTTTTCGGCGGCGTACTTTACCTCATACTTACCGTTTATACTTTCATAAAAACGGATAAAAAGAAAACGTACGCCTGTTGTTTCGGCGGCTATCTTTCCTTCTTGCTTGTTTTATCGATCGTTTTGCTCGGGCAGACGGATATCGATAAAGTCTTGGATTACATAGGAGAAATTCTTGCCTTTGGAGCGGTCGGTGGGGACGGACTTAAATGGCACGGCAGAGATAAACTCATAAGACTTGCAGTTGATTTCTTCCGCGAGGATATCTGGCTCGGCGGCGGTTTTGCGAAGAGTCTTCATATCGGGCCTTACGCGGGGAAACCAACCTTCTTTCAGGCTCTTTTCCATAATTTCGTCTTTCAGGCTATCGGCAGCGGCGGCATTCTCGGAATTATAGCGACGCTCGTTTTCGTCGGCTACGCCGTAAAAACTTTCTCGGGCAAGTATAAAAACAACGTATTTATGCTGGCTTTCGCGATTTCGTTCGGGCTTATGGCTTTGTTTGACACAATATATTATATACCGTATACCGTAATGTTTTTAGTGCTTATGATTGTGGTTACGGAAAAAACAAAATATAATGCGGAGGTAAAACTTCTGAAAAATGAATAAACCAAAAGTGGTTTTTCCGTTTGTGGAAGCGGGTTTCGGGCATATTATGACCGAAAAGTCAATAGCGGATGCATTTGAGAAAAAATACGGCGATCTTTGCGACGTCGAACGGATAGATTTTTATAAAAATGGCGGAAAAGGTCTGACGGAATACGAAAAAATGCTTTACAGAGAAGTCAGAAGTTATAATAAATGCCACGCTTACGGCTATTTTATGACTTCGTTTCTCAGTCTTTGCGGTACTAAGGTATCGAGTTGGTACGTTATGCAGGTACTCGTTCCGGGGGCGTATAAAGAGGCTATGGAAAGGATGAACTCCTTAAAAGCCGACGCCGTCGTGAGTACGCATTGGGCGACTAATTATTACGCGTCGAAAGCGGACAATAAACCCATGACTATTATGTATATTCCCGACGCTCACGCGAACGAAATGTTCCTCTATGAAACCGACCTCAGTATGATCTCGATGAAAGAGGGATACGAGGCGGCTTTAAAGAAGAACAAACGGTTTAATGAAGATAATTTTAAACTCGTTCCGCTCGCGATAAGAAAAGAGGCGTTCGAGGTCAAGGGGAATAAAAAAGAACTTCGCGAAAAACTCGGACACGACGACAAGTTTACGATATACCTTACCGAGGGCGGTTACGGCATAGGACTTACCGAGACTTTGTGCGAGAAGATAATCGAAAAAAATCTTAACGTTACGGTAATTGCGGTTTGCGGAAAAAATCCCGAACTTAAAGCCCGTCTTGATAAATTGAAAGAAAAGGGAACGGGTAACGTGTCGTTCTATCCTTACGGTTTTACCGAAAAGGTACTTCCTATGATCGCTTCGTCCGATTTATATATGGGGAAAAGCGGCAACGGACTTATGGAGGCGGCGTTTTTCGGCGTTCCGATAGTCGTTACCCATTCGGCGAACAAAATCGAAAAGAACCTCGCGGAACATTACGTTACCTACGTTAAAGACGCCGTGAGAATTTTCGAAGTCGATAAATGTTTGAAGTTTATCGAAGAGGCTATAAACGGCGGCGAAAGGTATACGAGCCTTTTGAAAGCCGATATTAAAAAAGAGGACTTCGGAAGCGAAAAAATTGCGGACGAAATCTTTAAAAAAATTAACGAAAAATTTAAACTGACAGAGGAATAATCGACTTATATGCGGACTTTTTCGCGGCGATGATTGTTTCTCGCGACATATTACAGGTGAAATTATGGCAAGTACGAACAAACCCCTCGTTGCGATAGTCGGAAGACCGAACGTAGGGAAATCGACCTTTTTCAATAAGGTTACGGGACAGAGATTGTCTATCGTTGAAAACGTTCCCGGAGTTACGAGGGATCGTCTGTACGCGGACGCGGAGTGGTGCGGTAAGTCGTTCACGCTCATAGATACGGGCGGAATTGAAATCAAGTCGCAGGACGAAATGTGGACGCATATCAAAAAACAGGCGACGATAGCGATAGAGACTGCGGACGTGATAATTTTCTTTTGCGACGCCAAGACGGGACTTACTTCCGCGGATTACGACGTCGCGGCGATTCTTCGTCGTTCGGGGAAGCCCGTGGTACTTGCCGTAAATAAACTCGACAACTATAAAGTCGAGGTTCTGTTCGATTTTTACGAGTTGGGGCTGGGGCAGCCGATAGGAATTTCGTCCGAACAGTCGAAAGGTCTCGGAGACTTGCTCGACGAGGTATGCTCGCATTTCAAACAAGTCGAGACTGAAGAGGAAGAGGACAGACTTAAAATAGCGATAGTCGGCAAGCCGAACGCAGGTAAATCGAGACTTACGAACGCTCTTTTAGGCTACGACAGAACGATAGTTTCGGACATTGCGGGAACTACGAGAGACGCGATAGACACGCCGCTCGACGTTGACGGAAAGAAATACACGCTCATAGACACGGCGGGAATAAGAAGAAAGCGTTCGGTGTCGGAGGATTTGGAGTATTACAGCGTTTTAAGGTCGTTCGCGGCTATAAGAAGAGCGGACGTGTGCCTTATAGTTATAGACGCTTTCGAAGGTCTTACCGAGCAGGACGTAAAAATCGCCGGCTACGTTCACGAACAGGGCAAGCCGTCGATTATCGTAATGAACAAGTGGGATAAGGTCGAAAAAGACACGCATACGATAAACGAGTTCGAGAAAAAGATACAAACCGACCTCGCGTTTATGGACTATTATAAGTCTATATATATATCCGCGAAAAACGGGCAGAGGACGAACAAACTTTTCGGACTTTGCGAAGAGGTTTACGCGAACGCGGGCAAGAGAATAACGACGGGAACGCTCAACGACGTAATTTCGGACGCGGTAAGGGCAAACGAACCGCCCACGAAGAACGGCAGGAGACTGAAAATATACTACGCGGTACAGGACGGAGTATATCCGCCGACGTTCATACTCTTTGTAAATTCGCAGGATTTGATGCATTTCTCATACAAGAGGTATATAGAAAACACGATAAGAAAGACTTTCGGGTTCGAGGGAACGCCGATAAGGATATTTATTCACGAGAAACAGGAAGATAATTAACCGAATGTAAAAGCCTACCGTTGTTTAGCGGTAGGCTTTTCGTATGCGTGATAATGGCGATTAGTCGCCATATAAGTCGATTAACTCGCGATTTGCAGTGTATAAAAATAAAGGGATTTTAAAAAACTGTCGGGACGTCGAGGCGCCGTCCCCTACGATTATTTAAGATAAAAAGTTGCGCGGTTTAAATTCTTCGACAAATAACTCAAAAACAGAAGATTGTCGAATAATAAAACGAAATCAACAAAATCTTTTAATATAAACATATATTAAGTTTGACGTAGGGGACGGCGCCTCGACGTCCCGCTGTTTACGGATACTTTTTATTTAGTCGCTAAGCAATAACAAAAACTCGACGTATAAGTCGATTAGCTCGCATTTTGTATAAATAATGACCCCGATATTTTTACATTTGCAAAAATATCGGGGTTTTTCATTTTTTAATCGGGTTTTGTCGTTGCTTTGTTTAAAAATGTTACGTTTCGTCGACTTTGTCTTTACAGACGTACTTTCCGCTTTTGTTGTGCGTTCTGACGCATTCCGTGAGCAAATATTCGATCTGTCCGTTTAAAGACCTGAAATCGTTTTCAGCCCATTTCGTAAGTTCGGCGAACAGTTCTTCGCTTATTCTGAGCGGAACTTGCTTTTTCTTTCCGTCGCCCATCTCAATAGAGACTTCCCGAATTTACTATGGGCTGAGCGTCGCGGTTGCCGCAGAGTACCACCAGAAGATTTGAAACCATCGCGGCTTTTCTCTCTTCGTCGAGATTGACCGTTCCGTGTTCTTTAAGTCTTTCGAGAGCCATTTCGACCATTCCGACCGCGCCGTCGACAATCATTTTTCTCGCGTCGATAACCGCCGAAGCCTGCTGGCGTTGAAGCATTACCGCCGCTATTTCGGGAGCGTAAGCAAGATAGGTTATGCGCGCTTCCACTATTTCGAGTCCCGCGATTTCGACCCTCGACTGTATTTCCTTTTTAATTCTGTCCGCAACGACTTCGCTTGAACCTCTTAAACTTCCTTCGTCGGCTAAGCCGTCGCCCGTCGTATCTACGTTGGGGGCGATGTCGTAAGGATAAATTCTGACGATATTACGAAGCGCGCTGTCGCATTGAAGCGAGAGGTATTCTTTATAGTTGTCTACGCAAAAAGCCGCTTTTGCCGTGTCAACGACTTTCCAAGTTACCGCTATTCCTATTTCCACGGGGTTGCCGAGGCAATCGTTTATCTTCTGACGGTTGTTGTTGAGCGTCATAAGTTTTAACGATATTTTCTTGTTCGGCATACCTACGTTTACCGAAGTTTCGTCTCCTTTAACGGTAGCGGCGGGCGCGACGGTTTTTACGTCTCCGCTTTGATTGAGTTTCGTATCGGAAGCGGGGTTGACTGCCGAGCAGAACGGATTTACCGAGTAAAACCCTTCGCCTTTTATCGTGCCTATGTATTTTCCGAACAGAGTAAGAACCAACGCTTCCTGCGGTTTCAATACTCTAAGTCCGGCGAACATAAATAACGAAATAAGCATAACGATAATCGAGACGGGAATGAGTACGAACCCGACCGCCGGAAAATAATTTTTTTCAATCATACTTCCGCCGACCGCAATGCCTATTATGCCTGCGATTACAAGAGTAATACCCGTTAAAAGGGTACGCATGCCGTGCTTTTTGCCTTTTAAAACTTTTTCTTCCATCGAATAATCCTCCGAAATTGTTTTGATATCATAATGATATCATAAATTCCGGAGGATGTCAATAAAAATATGAAATTTTAAGAAATAAACCCTGATTGATGCCGGTTGATTATTTTTTCGGTACCGTCACCGTCACTTTCGTTCCCGAGCCGAGTTTGCTTTCAAACGTTATTTTCGCTTCGTATATTTCGCAAACGTGTTTCACTATCGCAAGTCCGAGACCCGTGCCGCCGGACTCTCTTGAACGCGATTTGTCCACACGGTAAAACCTCTCGAATATGCGGTCGATATGCTTTTCTTCGACGCCTATTCCGTCGTCCTCGACAACGAGCCTGACTTCCGTTTCGCTTTCGGAAACGCTCGCTTTGACGTGTCCGCCTTTTTCGTTGTACCTTATTCCGTTTTCCATAAGGTTTTTGACGAGTTCTACTGCGTGTTCTTTTTCCATTTCGACCGTTCCGTCGCCGCTGACTTCGACCGTTACGCCCTTTTCGTCCGCTATTGCCGACAGGCTTTCTTTTACGTCTCTCGCAACCAAGCCGAGGTCAATCGCCTCGGGCGTTATTTTTCTGCCGCTTTCGAGTTTGGATAAGTCGAGCATATCGTTTAGTAAACTTACTATTCTCGCGACTTCTTTTTCTATTTTGAGCGACAGTTTTTTTGCGTTATCGTCGGTCGTTTGTAAGGCTATAAGTTCGTTAAAGCCCTTAATTGCGGTGAGAGGAGTTTTAAGTTCGTGCGAGGCGTTCGCGAAAAACTCGCTTCTCGTTTTCTCGGCGTTTTTAACCGCCGTAATGTCCGAAAGGACTATTACCGCGAAGCCCTTTTCGAGAAGTTCTGCGGAAACGATAAACGTTTTGCCGTCCGTTCCGAGTTCGAACGGGCGTATTTTTTCGCCTTTTAATACGCTCGCCACGCCGTCGTTAAAGGTTTTGTCGGAAGTAAGAACAGAGAAGTCTTTGCCCGCCGCTTCGTTTATCGGGAAGATATTTGCCGCTATCTTGTTTACGCTTTCGATTTTTCCGTCGCTTTCAAGTACTATTATTCCGTCTGAAATGTTGTCGAGTATATAGTCGAGACGATCCTTTTCGCTTTTCGCTTCCGCGATACTCTTTGAGAGTCTTATACTTATCTCGTCGATTTCCGTGAGCGTTTCGTTTATGTCGTCGTCGCCCGATCTCGGGACGCTTTCCGTATAATTGCCGTTTCGTATAGACCTTATTTTATCCCTCACGTCTCTGAGCGGTTTTACGAGCGAGTTGGCAACGAGAATACTTGCTATATAAGATATGAAAAGCGAGGCTATAAGCGCGTAAACGAGGCTCGGAACGGTTTTCAGAACGTATTCGTTCACGCTTTCGACGGCTATCGCGGTACGGATAAATACAAAGTCGTTTTCGCTCGTATCCGCCTTAACGGCGTAATAGACCATCGTTTTTTTTAGGGTGTCGCTATATCTTATCGACGCCTTCGGATTACCTGCGAACGCCGCCTGTATTTCGGGTCTTAAAAGGTGATTTTCCGCTAATTCTTCTTTTTTGCTGTCGCCTAAAACTTTGCCTTCTTTATCGATTACGGTAAGTCGTACTTCTTCGGGTACGCTCTTTACTATTTCGTCGATTTTAGTTTCGTCGAACAGAGAAGAGTAGGTTTCCGCCAAGGTCTTAACCTCGGCTTCCGCTGCTTTTTCGTGCGACGATTTGTTAAGCGTTATCCCCGAAATAAATACGACGAGTAAGGAAAGCGTTACTATTACAATGTTAAAAATTAAAAATTTCTTTTTCATACTATTTTATAACCCACGCCGCGTATGGTTGCGATTTTCGCTCCCGAGTCGGCAATAATTTTTCTGAGCGCGCCAACGTGAATGTCGAGCGTTCTCGTTTCGCCGTAGTTTTCGCCCCATACTTTGTCCAAAAGATAATCTCTCTGCAATACTTTCTGCGGCTCGGAGACGAGCAGTTTCAGAAGTTCGTACTGTTTAAGCGTAAGTTCTTTAACTTCGCCGTTTACCGTCACTATCCTTTCGTCGTCGTTTATCACTATTCCTTTATAGGAAATAACGCTTGCGACGGGAACGGCTTTTCTGAGGTTTGCCTTTATCCTCGCAATCAGTTCCAAAACTCCGAACGGTTTAGAGATATAGTCGTCCGCTCCGAGATCTAAACCTCTCACTTTGTTTATTTCGGTTGATTTTGCGGACACCATTATGACGGGAATGTTCGCTGTCTTAGGGCTTGCTTTAAGCCTTGAAAGTATCTCGTATCCGTCCTCTCCGTCGAGCATAATATCGAGGATAATCAACCTCGGCAGGGACTTTTCGAGTGCGATGAACAATTCGTCGCCGCAAGAAAAGCACTCGGGGGTGAAGCCCGCGCTTATAAGAGCGTACCTGTATACTTCCCGAATAGAAGTTTCGTCGTCTACTGCGTAAATGAGAGTCTGGTTTTCCATTTTAAATCTCCGTTCGGCAGCGAACAATTAAAACGTTTAGAGTTGCTGTCGATTTATCCTATTTTATGATACCCCGTGGCGGCGTACTCCGCCCATTCGCCGATGTTTACGGCGTGGTCGCCTATCCTTTCGAGGTATTTCGCTATCATCATAAACAAAATCGCCTGATCTGCGTTGGCGGAGTTTTGCTTTATCAGTTCGATAAGGTCGGTTTTTATCGTCTCGAACAATTCGTCCACCTTGTCGTCCCGTTTGTCAAGCCCTCTCGCCGTGTCGAGGTCTCTGTTTATATAACTTAAAACCCCGTCTTTTACCATACCTATGACGAGTTTTGCCATAAGTTCGATATGTTCGGGTTTTTTTATGAATTTCTCGCCCTTGAATTGCAGAGTAATCTCGCTTATGTCCGCCGCCTGATCGGCTATTCTTTCAAGGTCGGTTATCATTTTGAGCGCAGCCGAAACCTCTCTGAAATCGCCCGCGACGGGGTGTTCGAGAAGCAGGATTTTCAAACAGTCCTGTTCTATTTCTCTTTCGAGTCCGTCCACGTTCTTATCGTCCGCCATAACTTCTTTCGCAAGGTCGGCGTTCTGCGTTTTCAAAGCGTTTATCGACTTTTCGATTGCGAGTTCCGCCTCGTGGCACATTTTTACGAGTTTGTTGAAAACGAGGTTCAGTTCGTTTTCGTACTTGTTTCTTATACTCATAGTATACCTTCTTTTTCTCCTTTTTTCAAGCGTTTGGATAAAGTTCCCTATTATTCTTATTCGGCGTATTAACCGAACCTTCCCGTAATGTAGTTTTCCGTGCGTTTGTCCTCTGGCGACGAGAATATCTTCTCGGTATCGCCGTATTCGATGAGTTCGCCGAGCAGGAAATACGCCGTTTTATCGGCTATTCTCGTAGCCTGCTGCATATTGTGCGTTACTATTATAATGGTAAGGTCCTTTTTGAGGTCTTCCATAAGTTCCTCGATTTTTCCCGTCGAAATGGGGTCGAGGGCGGAAGTCGGTTCGTCCATTAAAAGTATTTCGGGGTTTGCGGCGAGAGATCTCGCTATGCAGAGTCTCTGTTGCTGACCGCCGCTCATTCCGAGCGCGTTTTTGGAAAGTTTATCCTTTACTTCTTCCCAAATACTCGCCTTTTTAAGCGAGGTTTCTACTATTTCGTCGAGTTGACTTTTTTTCGTTATGCCGAAAGTTCTCGGAGCGAACGCAACGTTGTCGTATATGGAAGAAGGAAAGGGGTTGGGTTTCTGAAAGACCATTCCCACGTTTTTGCGGAGCAGATTGACGTCTACGTTTTTATCGTAAATATCGAGACCTCCGATTTTGAATTCGCCCGTGATTTTACAGCCCTCGATGAGATCGTTCATACGGTTGAAGCACTTTAAAAAGGTGGACTTTCCGCAACCCGACGGTCCTATAAAAGCCGTGACTTTCTTTTCGGGAATTTCTATCGAAACGTTTTTCAGAGCTTTGAAGTCGCCGTACCACAGTTCCGCGTTTTTCACGCTGACGTCGCCGCCGTATTTAATGTTTATATCGTTCTTTTTCATTTTGTTTTCCTCTGCAATTTCGTAGCGAGTACTTCGGCTAAAAGGTTTAAAAGAAGTACTATTATTATAAGAACAACCGCCGCGGCGTAAGCCTCGCTTAAATGCCAGCCCTCTCTCGAAAGGTTATAAAGCGCGACCGCGAGCGTCGCTCCGCTGTCCGTAACAGACTTCGGGGTTGCGGATATTACCGAACCCATGGTGTATACGAACGGCGCGGACTCGCTTACGATTCTGCCCGTCGCGAGTATTATCGCCGATAAAATACCGGGGAGCGCGGACGGCAGAACTATTTTGAATATCGTCCTTACCTTTCCCGTTCCGAGAGCGTAACTTCCTTCTCTCAGTCCGTCCGGTACCGATTTCAGACTTTCCTCTACCGAGCGGACTATCGTCGGAAGAAGCATCATCGAGATGGTGCATACGCCTGCTATTATGCTCGACGAACCCGTGAAGAATTTGACGAAGGTTATCATACCGAAAAGTCCGTACACAATCGACGGAACGCCGCTTAAAACGTCTATCGAAACCCTTATTATCCGTATAAGCGGATTTTTCGCGTTCGCGTATTCGTTTAAGAAAATCGCCGCCGAGATGCCTATCGGAACGGAGATTAAAAGGCTTAATCCCACCGTGTAAAGGGTAGTTATTATCGAGGGGAGTATGGTTACGTTTTTGCTTCCGTACTCGTACCTGCCGTATATTACAGACGGGTTTTTGATCAGTTCGGGAACGCCTTTATAAAAGACGAAACCGACGACAACGAAGAGCATAAGTCCCGCTATAAGTCCGTTAATTACCGAAATATACTTTTTTGCTTCCGAATATTTCGGGCTGAACGATAACCCTTTTACCTTGTCGTTTAACTTCTTGAAAAACTCCGAAACGGGATTTATTTTGCGGATTTTATCCGCCGCCTTTTCCTTTTTCTTCGTCGAACGTTTTACAGCCGAAGTAACTACCTTGCCCGACACGAGGTTGAACGCCGTGTTGATTAAAAGCACGAATACGAGAAGAACTACGCCCGTAGCTATCAACGCTCCTTGTTGTAAGTCGCCTGCATAACCCATTTCGAGAACTATATTCGCCGTAAGAACTCTGAACGAAGAGAATAACCCTTCGGGGTAGGCGACCGAGTTGCCCGCTACCATTATTACCGCCATCGTCTCGCCCAAGGCTCTGCCCGTGCCGAGAATGAGCGAAGCGGTGATGCCCGATTTTGCAGACGGGGAGAGTATTTTGAATATCGCCTGAGACTTTGTCGAACCCATAGCGACCGCTCCTTCGTAATATGTTTTCGGCACGGCTTCGAGGCTCGTTTTCGAGAGCGACACTACCGTGGGAAGTATCATCACGCCGAGAATTATCGAGGTGGCGAGCAGTCCGCTACCGTTGTTCGGGGCGATTTTCGCGAGCAGGGGAAGAAGAAACGTTATTCCGAAAAATCCGTATACTACCGAGGGTATTCCCGCAAGCAGATTTATTACCGCCGAAAAGGGACGTTTGACTATTTTCGGACAGTAGAAAGCGAGGAAAATCGCCGTGAAGTAGCCGATTATGCCGCCGATTAAAACCGCGCCCGTCGTCGCGGCGAGCGTGCCGACTATCATTTTGAATATTCCGTAACTTCCGGAAACGGCGCCCGTAAAACCGTCCTCTCTGTCGGGCGCCCAGTTGCTGCCGAACAGGAAATCGAAGAATCCGATTTTAATCAGAGCGGGGACGCTTTTTATTATCAGAAAACCGAATATTGCGACGACCGAAATCGTACACACGATGGCCGCCGCCGCAAATATTCCTTTTCCGATTTTTTCTTTTATCCTTTGAAAACCGAACATTTCTTTATTTGATTTCCGAGAATTTAACGATTTTTCCCGTGTATATGTCGTAGAGGTTCTTTATCGTGAGATTGTCTACTTTGTCGTTTTTGTTGTTTACGATTACCGCTACCGCGTCGAGACAGAGGTTGAAACTGTTCAGTTTCTCGTCTTTGACTGCCGCCGAGGAGAGACCTATTACGTTTCCTACCGCGTCCTTCTTAGCCTCGGATTTACCGACCGAAGAACCTTGAAGTTGTTTGTCTACTATGTTGCCCGGTTCTACTCCGTAGATTGCCGCGTAAGCCTTGACCGCTCCGTCGATAACCTTTTCCATAGAGGTCGAACCTCTGAGTACTATCTTTCCGCTCGGAATGGTCGCGAGTTTTTCAAACGTTCCGACCGCTATCGGGGTTTCGCCCTCGTTCGCTCTTTTCGCCTCGTCGGTGAGGAATATTACGCCGTCGGCGTCGCAAACCGCCTGCATTTCCGAACTCTTTAAGAATTTGAGGAAGTCCTCTGCGAGCGGAGTAAGCGTTACCGCTTTGTTGGTCATTACCACGAAAGGTCTCTGTATGGAGTACGTTCCGTCTAAAACGGTCGCCTTGCTCGGGGCAACCCCGTTTACTTTTACTACCTTAACGGTATCGTCTACCGAACCGAGAGAGATATAACCGATTGCGTTTTCGTCGCTCGCTACCGAGGATAAAACCGCGCCCGTTCCGTCTAAAAGAGTTGCTTTGGAAGTGGTCGAGTAAACAGTCTTGCCGTTCGCATCTTTCATATTGAGGAAGTTGCCGTTGCCGTCCGTTACTACTTTGTCGAACGCTTCTCTCGTGCCGCTCGCCTGTTCTCTCGCGATTACCGTGACGTTTTTTTCTTTGGTTTCGCTATTGCCGTTGCCGCTGTCGTTGTTTCCGCAAGCCGTGAATGCGAAAAGGGAAACGCATGCTATCGCTAGAGCGATGATTGCCATAAATTTCTTTTTCATTTCTTTTTTATCTCCTTTTTTCATTTTACGCCCTTATTATACCCCCGTCGAAAAAATTTAACAGTCCGAATTTCGTAAAACAAACGTAAAGTTTTCGTAAAGTCGATTGATTAAATTCGCGAAAGGTTGTATAATATATATATGGAAAGCAAAACGGCGGATAAAAACAGAATATATTGCGCCATAGACCTGAAGTCTTTTTTCGCTTCGGTCGAATGCGTCGAAAGAGGTCTCGACCCATTGGGGGTAAACCTCGTCGTTGCGGATTCGTCGAGAACGGAAAAGACTATTTGCCTTGCGGTTTCGCCCTCTTTAAAGGCTTACGGAATCCCGGGTAGGGCGAGGCTTTTCGAGGTCGTTCAGAAAGTCAGAGAAGTAAACCGCAAAAGACTTCCCGAGACGGACGGCGGAAAATTTATCGGCAAGTCCTACGTCGACGCCGAATTAAAAGCCGACAAAAATCTCGAACTTTCCTATATAGTCGCCCCGCCGCAAATGGCGAAATACGTCGCTATGAGCGTCAAAATCTACGATATTTACAAGCGTTTCGTGTCGTCGGACGATATTATAGTCTATTCTATCGACGAAGTTTTCATCGATATTACCGACTATCTTAAAATATATAAACTCACCCCCGGAGAACTCGTTATGAAAATGATTCTCGAAGTTTTAAAAGAGACGGGAATTACCGCGACGGCGGGAATCGGTACGAATTTATACCTTGCGAAAATCGCAATGGACATAGTGGCGAAGCATATCGACGCGGACGAAAACGGCGTCAGAATAGCCGAACTCGACGAAAGGGGCTATCGCGAAAAACTGTGGAAACATAAGCCGATAACAGACTTTTGGAGAGTGGGGGCGGGATATGCCAAACGCCTTAACGAGCAGGGGCTTCATACCATGGGCGATATCGCTCGTTGCTCGCTCGGAAAGCCGTCCGACTATTACAACGAGGAACTTTTATACAAAATTTTCGGAATAAACGCAGAACTGCTTATCGACCACGCCTGGGGAACGGAGCCTTGCAGAGTGTCGGACGTAAAAAAATACCGTCCGTCGGCGAACAGCATTTCGTCGGGGCAGGTACTTGCCGAGCCGTATACTCACGAAAAGGCGTTGCTTATCGTCAAGGAAATGGCAGACTTTTTGTCGGTGGAAATGGTCGAGAAACGGCTTGTCGCCGATAAAATATCTATTGCAATATGCTACGACGTCGAGAACGTGAAAGGCGGCGATTATTCGGGCGAAACGAAAATCGACAGATACGGCAGAGTAATTCCGAAAGAAGCGACGGGGTCGGCGAACTTGGGCAGATTTACTTCGCAGACTACCGTTTTTATCTCGGAGTTTGCGAAACTGTTTGAAAAAATCACGGATAAAGATTTACTTGTGAGGAAAATCGTCGTATGCGCGGCGGAAGTTCTTACCGAGGACGATCCGAAATTATACGCGGAAAGCGAGCAGTTGTCGCTGTTCGACGACGCCGAAAAACGCGAAAAAGAAGCCGAGGAAGAAAAAAGAGAGAAGAGCCGCCAGCAAGCGGTGGTCGAAATAAGAAAAAAATACGGGAAAAACGCCTTGCTTAAAGGAATGAATTACGAACAGGGCGCGACGGGCAAACAGAGAAACAAGCAGATCGGAGGGCATAAGGCGTGAGCGGAAAGTACGACGATATTATAAATTGCGAACGCCCGAAAAGCGGCAGGCAGAAAATGTCCTTAAACGATCGGGCGGCTCAGTTTTCGCCGTTCGCCGCGCTGACGGGTTTCGAGGACGAAATCGACGAGACGAACAGGCAGACCGAAGAAATGCCCGAGTATTCGGAGGACGTTCAGCAGGAGATTGACAGGGTTTTATGCGAGGCGGAAGCAGAAATCGAAAGGGGCGGAGACGCCGTTTTAGAGGTTGAATATTTTATACCCGACAAGAAGAAGTCGGGCGGCAGGATAGTCGTAAAGACGGGCTGCGTTAAGAAAATCGACAGGCAAAACGGGAAAATAGTATTTACCGACGGCGAATTTATAAGTTTTCGCCATTTGCTCGCTTGCCGCGGAATTAAAAAGAAGTAACGGAAATACGGGGCAATGAAAGCGGCGATATAGTATAAAGCTTTTTTCGGGACGGCGCCCCGACGTCCCGAAAAAAGCCTCTCATATATTTGCATTTAGTTTCCGTTCGTCGTGAGAGATACGCCGTCTATCAGCCGTCCGTGAAAAGATAATTTCGCGTATTCCGCTTTGTCGCCGTATAAAAGAAGTATCTCGTCGTCCGACCTGTGACACGGCGGCGGAAGAGCCGCCGAAAATTCGCCGAAAAACCCTCTGAGATCTTGCGACCGAGGGCGAAGCGACGGGGCGAGAAAATCGGCTACGTTCTTGCCGAGTTGTAATTCTTCGAAAAACGCGTACGGAAGCAGACAGTCGGGGACGGAGAATAACTCTCTTCCCCTTTTTATTTCGGCTTTTCTGATTTTTACGCTTTCGCCGAATTGCCAATATGAAGTTACGACGTGATGAAGAGCGTCGTTTTTTAATTCCGTGATTACAACTTCGTCGCCTTTCGCCGAGTATTCGTCGCATTCCCGACGTAAAACCGTCTCGATTTTCTTTCCGAGTTTAAAGCCTGTCGCTATCGTTTTTTTCTCGGTCAGAAACACGAGCAGATAATTGTTTCCGTATACGCAGGCTTTTTCGATTTCTGCGGAAGTCGGTTTAAAGGCTATCCCTTCCGTTTTTTTATCTCCGTTTGCCGTCACCGATATTTTGACTCCGTTTTCTATGTAAACCGAAACTTCTGCGACGAAATCGGGGTACTCGACTTGCTTGAAAAATATCGACTCATACTCGGATACGATTTGTCTTTTAAAGTTCGGAATAATCAAAAAAGCCCCGTATAAGTCGATTATCGAGGCATTTTCGCTTTTATCGACCGTATTTTCTTTCCATTCTAAACACACGGGAACGTAGTTTGCGGAAAAGGGGATAAACTCGATAAGCCCTTTTTCGGACGGCATAATCGAGTAGTTTTCCGAGGCTTTTCCTATATATCTCCCGTTGAATTTTACCGCGCACGGTACTGCGGATAAAAAATATAAGTACATTTTTTGGTTTCTCCGTTAAATTATACTCGAAATTTCTCGCGAATATGTATTTTAATCGTTTTCGTTGTCAATAATTTTCACGTCAAATAAACGATGAGACGGAGGATCTTATGAGCAAAATCAAAGAAAGCGAACTAAAAAGGTTATTTTCGGAAGCGGAAAAGGCTAAAAAATCGGGAACGAGTCTCGGAAAGGTGTTCGAGACGATTGCCTCCGAAACGGGCAGGGCGAAGGGTAGCGTGAGAAACGCCTATTATTCGACCTTAAAAAAATCGCAGTCGGACGAGAGGCTGAAGAAGAACGTTTTAGGAAATAAAACGCTTAGCGTTACCCCTATAATATGTTTTAACGATAACGAAACGGATAAAATTATCCGCGAAATACTGTCGGGAGCGACTTTCGGTAAGTCTGTAAGACGGATGACGAGAGAAATGGCGAAAGACGAAAGGGAAGCGTTGCGGTTTCAGAACAAGTACCGAAACGCTTTAAGGTGCGACCGTACGAGAGTAGAGCGGATAAGAAGCGAACTTAAAAACGAGGTCGGAAGATGTTACGACCCATACGAGAAAAAGAGGGGTAAAGACTTGCTTTTAGAAAAGTTAAAAGCCGAGATAAACGCCTTATACGAGAGGATAGCGCAAAAAGCGAGAGACGAAAACAGACTTTTAAAAGAGGAGTTGAGGCGATGCCGCGAAGAGTTGAGTGTAGCCGAGCGAGATTCGAACCCCATCAAGCCTTAAAGCCGTCTTTTTTGCATATTTTTGCAAATTCTCGCTCGATGTATTGATATACACCTTCGTTCGCCTTTACAACAATCTGCTAAAAAATACGGCTTTAAGGTGCAAAGCATTTTAACGGCGATAAATTTAGGAAAATCAAGGCAAACGAACGCCGTCATACTTGCCGTATTACAAGAGAGTTTAACGCCGATTTTACAAATTTCGCGCCGTTAAAACTTAATGGAGTTTGAATCTCGCTCGGCTATGGCGGCGATTGTCAAAACGCCGAAAATATTTCGAAAGCGGAAAAGTTTTTCGCAGTTTCTGCGGCGGACGACAAAAAAATATAACTAATATATAAAAATTGCCGAATTTGAATTGACAAAATCTCCCGAATTGTATAAAATGTATATGTTTATTTTTATACTCTGTCTTTGTCTGCGGGAAACTCTGCGGTTGGAAGAGTATAGGTACTACTAAAATTTGGGAGCAATTATTATGAAGAACAGAAAGTTTTTAGGCGTATTCTCTTTTCTTTTGAGCGTATGTCTTTTGTTCGCGACTTTGCCGTTTGTTTCCGCAAGCGCAGACGAAACGACCGCCGAGCCGACGAAAGTCAACGTTTACGAGGCTGAATCGTGCAAAATCGGGAGACTCGATCTCGGCGACGTTAAAGTCAAAGTCGGCGAAAATTCGCTTATTTCCGAGGGCTTGACCGTTAAGAAAGGCGGAACCGAAGTTAAAGTTTACGTTGACGGAACGATAAATACGGAAACCGACAAATGTTGGGTCGCGGTATCGGGAAGCGACAGCGATACCGAAAGAAAGGTTACTTCTATAAAATTCGATACGTTAAAGGACAGCGAGGATAAAGCCGTTTATACCGTTTCGGCGAACGGCAAAACCGCAGAAGTTACGGTATACGACAAAGAGCAGAAAACCGCGGACAAGATTCTCGTAGAGAAAACCGACGTCGCGCTCGACGCCTCGAAAATTAAAATCGACGCCGAGAAGAAGAGAGTTACGCTTGAGAAAGACGAGATATGGAAAATACTCGACGAGACTTCCGTAATTCGCGACGCGGACGATTTGTCGGCGAGAATTTATCTCAGAACCCCCGGCGGTTCGTGGCCGTCTTCCGCGACCAAGACTTTGTCGGGTTCTTCGAGCGACGTCGAACTTACCGTTTCGTCTCGCGGAGATTATCATTTCTACGTTCTTTTCACCGATAACAAAGGCAATACCACCGAAAAGAACGACAAACTCGTAGAGAAAGTAGACGGCTTCTATAAGGTTGAAGGCGAAGGCGAGGCTAAAACGGAAACGAAAGTAATTCCGATTTTCTCGTTTGCTTACACGCCCGACGAAACCGTTAAAGTTAAATGTTCCAATACCGACAAGGTTAAGAAAGGTTACGAAGGGCAGATTCAAAAGTCTGTAACCTACACTTTGGAAAACGCTACCGATAAAGACGTTGAATTCGTCCTTATGTTTAAGGCGGAAAATTCGACCGAGTGGAAAAAAGCGGTAAGCGGAACGGACGCAAAATTCGACGAGAGCAAATTCACGAAGTCTTCGCTTGAATTCACGCCGCTTAAAAAAGGCGAGTATTCGTTCAGGGTAAACGCGGAAGGTATGGCCGACCCCGCCTTGAAAGAGGGCGCGGACGGCAACGTGGTAATTCGCGTTACCGACAGCGTAACCATAGTTAAACGTGAAAACACGGCGCTTATCGATTTTGCCAAGAGCAACTGGAAATCGCTTATATTCCTTGGAATCGCGGTTCTTTGCCTTATAGCGATAATCGTTATAGCGTGCTGGAAACCGAAGGATAAGACGGCTGTCAGAAGACAGATCGAGGACTCCGTCGAAAAGGACGGCAAGAAGAACGACAAGGTTTCCGAGACCAGGAATGCCGAAGACGAGGCGACCGAGGCTGCCGACTTAACGGAAGAAGCGGTTGAGGCGAAAGAAGAGAACGCCGCCGAAGATACGACCGAAGTCGCTCCCGAGGCGGAAGTAACGGAAGAAGCGGAAGTCGAAGGCGAAACTCCCGTAGAAAACGCGGAAGAAGTCGCAAGCGAAAATCCCGCAGAGAACGCAGAAACTCCCGCAGAAAGTTCGGAGGCTCCCGTTGAGGCTCCCGCAGAGAACGAAAGCGGCGACAAAGCGGAATAAAAGAAATCAAACCGTTCGGGTTATCCCGAGCGGTTTTAAATTATCCGAAGAATCGCGGATATTTCTGTTTTGCGGCAGAACCTCTATTTTGAGCGTAAGGCAGACAACGCTTCCTCCTTCGGGGGTAATTTCCTCCATTGAAGCGGAGAAAATATTTCAATATTCGCTTCCTCCTTCGGGGGAAGTGGGTTGACGGAATGAAATGGAAGTCAAGCCGA
>ERZ779875.373-NODE-373-length-44839-cov-7.050040_pt1 | contig 44839 bp, 33 predicted proteins | sample MGYA00511246_ERZ779875 | MGnify/ENA primary metagenome ERZ779875 (study PRJEB29588, sample SAMEA2155093) | human gut metagenome | biome: human gut; feature: human-associated habitat; material: faeces | place: Denmark | collected 2008/2010 ... | reverse complement strand
TGCGACAAAATTTTTGAGTTGGAAAGCGAACGCGACGACCTTTTGAAAGAAATACAGACTTTGAAGAGCGAACAAAACGAAGAATCCCCTTTTTCGGGCGGTTTGTTTGCCAAAAGGAATTTATCGCGCGGGTTGGAAAGTTTAAGCGGAGGTAGTGTATGAAAGGTTTTATCGAAGTAACGGACTACGACGGCGGAATGAAAGTATTACTGCCCGTTTCAAAGATAACGGCGATTGTCTGCGATGACGACGGAAGCGTTTTCGTAGAATTAGGACTGAATAACAAAGGCGATTCGTCGGGCTTGCTTGTAACGGAAAGTTACGACGAAATCAAAGAAAAAATTAAACAAACGGAGTGTAGCGCAAATGGCAACTTTAATACAAGGTAAAGACGGTAAAAAAGTCGTTTTATTGAATCCGTCGGAGCGTGCGAAGAGATTTTCGCGCGAGTTGGCGAACGGAAGAAAAGAGAACGGCGAAAAACTTACAGCGGCGGAAGCGGGTTTCCGTATGGGCGTATTGAACGAACGCAAAACGCAAGCGAAAATCTATTGCCGCGAAAACGGAATCAAAAGTAAAGCGAGGAAGCATAAGAAATGATGAAAAAAAATGTCGGAACGGCGTATAAATCGTCTACCGCAAAAAGAACGAAACCACGTTCTAAAATAAAATATATTGCTTCTGTCGAAACCTCTAACAACAATCGATGTGAACAATGGGCTTTCGGCAGAGATGAACATAGTTTGACGAGTTCGGGAAGATGGACTGACGCTAAATTGTTTTCAACAAAAAAAGAAGCCGAAAAAGTTTCAAAAGAATTAGCAAGCGGTTTTAATAAAAAAGAAAACCCTAAACCTTACGTTAGAAGAGTTTATTTATAAAACTGCTTTTTATGAAAAGATAGATAAAAAATACGCGTAGCCGTATGCGATAAGCGGCAAAGGAAAAACAAAAATGAGTAACAATCAGCAAAAGTACAAGAAAAGCAAGGTGTTGAACGGGATTTTCGGCGGAATTCTTGCTTTGGTAATCGCGGGCGGCGTTGCTGCCGTCGGGGTGCTTTCAAACGGGTTCAAGGATTGGAACAAGTTCAAAAAAGACGATACAAAACAGGAACAGCCTATGCCCCCGTCCGAAGATAGCGGCGGCTCGGATATTACGGCAGAAGCAAGCAACGGAATCCGTTTAATGAGTATGAAACTCGCACCCATGCAATATGCGGCATATGGTGTAGCGGCAAATGCAGAATCTGCATACACGGTAACGGCGACGGTATATCCCGAAGACGCGGCAAATAAATTGCTCGATTGGACGGTATCGTTCAAAAACGCTTCTTCCACTTGGGCAAGCGGAAAGAAAGTAACCGATTACGTAACCGTTACTCCCTCTTCTGACGGGGCAATGACCGCAGTCGTTCAGAATATAGCGGCATTCGGCGAACAGGTCGTTGTCAAGGTAACTTCGCGCGATAATACTTCCGCTTATGCTACTTTGAACGTTGAATATTTACAGCGTACTACCGGTTATTCGTTCGCCGTTGACGGAAAAGTTCTTTCCACTACGGGAACGAAGACTTATACGGCAACCCCGACTTTTGCGGCAACGAAGAACGTTACCGCAGGCGTTACGGTAAATAAATCGTCCGTTTACACCCGTGCAAATACGGATAAAGCGGAATATTTCACGATTAAGCCCACCGCGGCATTCAAGACCGCTATCACCAACGCAGGACTTAACGCTTCCGACCTTGCCGAATATTCGGGCGGTAGCACGAAAGCCCTTTCCGATTGGTTCGATAAAACCTGGGGTGAATACCTGTATACGAGCAACGCGCAGAAAAACAAATTGATTTCTGCAATTAAAGGTTTCAGCGGTAACGCATACGAAATTGTAATTTATACCGCGAACGGCGGGGAACAACTTGCAACTTTTGGAATTACACTTGATTCTTCTGTGATTGTAGGACAGAAAGGTGTTGAATCTGTTACTACGAATAAGACGGAACTCGTATTCTGATAAAAAGTGAGAGGTAGTTTTAATGACAAGTAAAAAAGTAAATATTCTTGGTTGTCTGTTATCCTTTATCCTCGGCGTCGGGTTCGGCGTCGGGGGATACGGGATAGCGGATAAAATCCGCAACAAGCAATCCGAACCGAATAATCTGATAGAAGCAACGGATAACGACGGCACAGTGATAAATAACGCGGCAGAAAACGGAGTGCGTTTAATGAGCGAGAAAATTTCCCCCTTTTTGTATGCGGCAAACGGAGTGAGTGAAACAGCGGAAAGCGCATATACGATTACGGCAACCGTTTTACCGGAAGACGCGTCGAATAAAAATCTCACGTGGGAATTTTCGTTTAAGAACGCTTCTTCTTCGTGGGCAAAAGGAAAGAGAGTAACCGATTACGTAACAGTATCTTCAAGCGGTGATACAAACAATGTTGCAGTATTATCTTGTAAAAAAGCGTTCGGAGAACAAATACTTCTGAAAGCGATTTCCGCTGCAGATAATACGAAATCCGCCACTGTTACGGTTGATTATAGGCAAAAAATAACGAATGCAACGTTGCATTTCGGCGATCTTTCGGTGGATAGCGGAAAAACGCTTCACCCCGAATTTGATTTAAGAGTATGGGAAAAAGGTGACGGCGGCGCGGTGTCGCTGACTTATGAAACTTCCGATTACACGATAGCCGATACGTTTACAATCGATTGGTCAAATAAAAAAGGTTCTTCTCTTGACGTCGGCGCAGTAGGCGTTATGAACGGCAAAGTTGTTTCTGAAGAATTTTTAATGGACGTTGAATTAGGCGAAGATATTTATTTCGATTTATCCTTCTTCGATTTTCCGTTGATTACGGAGTTTTATATTAATTCCGTTGCCTATACATCTTTGCAAGCTAAACAAAATAATCCTTTTGCGATTCGTGCAATTTCTTACTTTTTCAAATCTTGTAAAGATTGTGGAAGCACTGATCCGTTAGCAGTTGCTTCGTTAAGCGTACCGATTAAGAGTAATTACAGCACTTATACGGCAACATTTTCGATAGATTTTGTGAATTATGTCAGCGGCGAAACGGCTGTATCAAGCGTAAGCACGAACGAAAGCGGCGTAATTTATTAAGGCGGTGAAAGGAAATGAAAGCATACAGAAACGGCGGTGTAATCAATAAGGTATCGCAGATAATTTCTTATCTTTTAATTGTTATGCTTATTCTCGGAATTGTCGGAGTATGCGCGTATTTTCTCGTCCGTCCGAAAGGAATATATCTCCGTTACGGTGATAAAATCGTAACGGAGAAAACGGGCGGAATAGTAATACCGCAAGCCGAAGAAATAACGCTTACGATAAAGAACGATAACGGGTTCGGTACATATTCCGTAACGGATTGCGTAGTAACGATTGTACCGAACGTAGATAAAGCGCACGACTTCAGTTTTACCGTTGAGGGAAACGAAAAGCCGCTTGCTTATTCGGCGATAAAAGATTTGTCTTCGGCGTTTACAAGCGATTACAACGGAAAAAGTATAAAGATTTCTCCCGACGGAACATTTAAGTTAAAAATTTCGGTGAAGTCGGTGTCTGATTTGTTGAAAATCGTTTATCCGGATAAAAACATTACGACAGAAACAGATGAGTTTTTGTCAAAATATCCGTATGTTGCGCTGAAAATCGTATCGCCCGACGGAAGTCAGACGTTGACAATTCCGTTGAAAGTCGGCGTTATGGTAGATGACGTGCAAATTTCCCCCAACGAGGTAATATTCTGATGAAAGCATATATACATAAATTTTTCCGCTTTATCGTAGTTGCGATATTAAGCGTTGTATCGGTGATCGGCGGACAGGCTAACCTGTTCGCTCTTCCCGTATATGCCGAAGAAACGGTAAACGAAAGAGTATATTCCGCCGTTTTAGACGATTTAAAAAAAGACACTTCGTTTAACACGGAAAATTACCCGACCAAAGCGGACGACTATTCATTGCAGATAATCCAACTTGCCGAAAGTTCTGATAAAGAACTCTTTGTGTACGTATATCAACCGAGCGGGCAGACGAAAAACTTTACGGCGTGTTCCGTCAATATATCCACCACGATAAACGACAATATAAGTTTTATAAATTACAAATTACAAAAACTTAATTCAAACGGCGTTTTCTTTAAATATAAAGTGTCCGACTTTACGGTAAAAACCGAGCCTACCCGCTATTATGCGATAAGTTCCATATACCGACCGTTTGACGAAAGCATAGATAAACCCGCAAGCGACGGCAACACCGTAACCGAAGTAAACTACAACGTTTCAAAACAGTATTGTTTCGGCGAAATAAACGGCAAGCCGTATGTAAATTGCGTGGATATAGAAACAATCGTCGTTACGGATAAATTCGTAGGTTTCGTAAGATATAAAGACGGGTTCAAACTTTATGTAGGCGCGTGCGACAGTCATTTCGTAGCGTTCAATACGGACAAGCCGATAGACAAACTTTTAGAAGCAGATGTTTATTATACAATGCAAAAATATAGTTGGTCGGTAGTTCCTTTGCAAGGCGAAAAGGAAACGTTCGGTGAGAAGTCGGAAAATTACGCCTATTTAAAATACACGGATAAGGTCGAACATACGGGTGGCGGTTTATTTGCGGGAACGTATAAATGGGACAGGATAGAAACTACGCAACAGTTTATAGCCGAAAACGACTTAACGCAGAACGTGTATTCGGGCGCGATAATCGACGTGAGCGTTGCAAATAAAATTACCGACGAGGGCAAAGCCGCTTTACAGGGTAAAAAATGGGTTTTGCGTTTTGCAGAAACAAGTTATTCTTTAAGCGGCTACCCGAGTACAGGTTCTACATTTGAAAATACAACGCTTGTGGGCGACGTTACCATACTTCGCTTAAAGTTTGAAACGGACGGTATTACATACAATTTAGGCACGATAGACAATAAACAATCAGGAAGCGACGATCCTGTTAACGACACGGATATTAGTATTAAGCTGCCCGACGGTCTTAAACGTATTTTAATGTTGATTCTCGGCGCGTTGCTTCTAATTGTGTTGCTTGTGATTTTAATGCCGATTTTACCGACGATTATAAGCGCAATAATCAAAATTATATTGCTTCCGTTCAAATTGATTTCGGCGATATTCAAAGCAATCTTTCATAAAAAGGAGTGATACACGGTGCGCAGAAGAATTTTAAGAACACGCGCTGTAAAACGGCGCAGAAAATAAACTTTTTCTCTAAATTGGAAAATTCCGCGTATGCGGTTTTGTTCCCTGCAAGGGTTATAACAACAAAAAAAGACTGTCGGACGAATCGAGTGTAAACTCTACCGTTCGACAGTCAGAATTATAGGTGTAATTATGTTTAATAAAAAGAAAAAATCGGGTAAACCAAAGAATATTCAAGTAGACAAAAATGTTTCTAAGCGCTATCCGAACGGAAGAACTATAAAAACGGCAGATAAGTATTTACCGATTGGCAAACACGGCGAATCGGATAATGCGAAAGGTCAAAGACGTGTCGTTATAGTCGATAGTAATCGATATGACGAACTGGCGGTAGTCAGGCTTACCACGCAAAAGCAACCGAATACGACCATATTAAAAGGGCGTAAACAAGGAAACGGGAAAACAACCTATTTTAAACATTTCGTTGAAATAACGGATAACGAAAACAAGCCGATTAAAATAGACGGTAAAAAATTTATTGAAAATCCGTGGGGGTATGATTTAGATGAGCAACAGATAATTGAAATTCAAAACAAAGTTTATAAACATTCTACCCAAGCCACGGAAAACAAAAAGAAAATCGCCGACTTGAAAGCCAGCGACGGTAAAAATAAAATAGATAAAAAAGGCAAAAAGAAAAGGTAGGATAAACCCCCTACCTCAATGCCGATTACGGCGGGTGCAAAGGGAAATAAATACCTTTGCCGAATTATCCTCTTGCGAGGTCGATTATTATTTTATAGCATTTTATAGAAAAAGTCAAGCAAAAATGCGAGAACAGGTAAAAATAAAATAGAAGAAGATTCAAAATATAGGAAATAAGGAAATGCAAACGTTTAAAAGGCTGTTAAAAGTATTTTGCGGCATAGTAATTGTTTTAATCATCGGTTACTTTATTTACACGGGAACGAGAGTATGAAAGCGGAAAGAAAAATCGATTATCGGCACATTATCTGTATTTTAATCACGCTCGGATTCGTTGTGCTTGGTATCTTCCGCTTTTTCGGCTGTATCGGCAGAATAATTGAAAGCGTAAGAGATTGTGGGCTTTCGGTAGCGTATTATTTTTGCGAAATCTTCGAGATTCCGCATTACATAACGCCGACGGTAAACGAATTGCCGAAAATACCGTTTTTTGATTTCCCGTCGCAAACGCCCGACGTTCCCACTGTTCCCACCGTTCCGTCCGTTCCTATTCCAGATAATTGGGAAAAATTTAAAATTAACTGGTCGGCGTATTGGCGGCTTTGGGCAACGAAAGAGAATTTCTTCGGGTATCTTTCCGCTGTGGGAAACGTGCTGTATGTTTTAAGCAAAGCAATCGTTATCATTGTTCCGTTTGTGCTTGTCGCGTGGCTGTTGCTTCGCCGTATGCTGAAAACGCAAAACAACGACTATGACAAGGACAGCAAGCCGCTTACGATATTCAAGCGCATTACGGCGCATACATATATTTCGCTAAAAACTTGGCTTATCGGCTTTTTTGCGTTTGTAAAGGAACACAAGAATTACTATGTAACGTGGCTTTGCCTGTGGGCGTTGTATTTTAACGCGTTTGCGATTCTTATCGAATTTATCGCGTATTACCTGTATTTTGTGGTATCGTTCGATTTCCTTAATCTTTACAGGCAAGTATATAAACTGTTTATCGACTTATCGGCGGCGTTTACGTTTATTCCTTTGTGGGCGTGGGTTGTGGTCGGTCTTATCGTGTTGGACAAGTTTCGGAAGAATATCGCTTACGGAGTGCTGAACCACTTCGAGCGAAGAAACCGCGGGTTTATCAATGCCCGCCCTATCGTGTATATGGTATGCGGAACAATGGGCAAAAAGAAAACGACGGCTATTACGGATATGGCGCTTTCGCAGGAAGCAATGCTACGGGATAAAGCGTTTGAAAAGATTTTGGAAAACGATTTGAAATTTCCGAATTTCCCTTGGATAAACCTTGAAAACGAATTAAAGCGAGCAATGGAATATCACGAAGTTTACAATCTTGCGACGGCGCGGAAATTTATTGCAAAGAAACGGGAACGCTTCTTCAAGTCTGCGACGGAAGAAAAGATTTTCGGCTATGATTATTCCCGTTACGATACGTTTTACAACGATAATCTGAAAGTAACGGATATATGGGAAACGATAGAAACGTATTCGCTGTTATACTTCATTTACGTGATACAATCGTCGCTACTTATCAGCAATTACAGCATACGCGTAGACGGCGTGCTTTCAGACTTGGGCAATTTTCCGCTCTGGAACGCGGATTTTTTCAAATCAGACAGCCGACTTATAGACAGTTACAGCCGCCACGCACACATTATCGACTTCGATTCTTTGCGTTTGGGGCGCAAAGTGGTAGAAAAGAACCGCAAAGCAAATTCTTTCGATTTCGGCGTGGTGATAATTACCGAAGTCGGCAAAGAACGCGGAAACAGCATAGAACTATCCGAAAAGAAGAAAAAAGACGAAGCGACGAATCAGAAGAATGACCTTTTCAACAGTTGGCTGAAAATGGTACGCCATTCCGCTACGGTGGATAACTTTCCGTTCGTGCGGGTGATAACGGACGAACAACGCCCCGAAAGTTGGGGAGCGGACGCGCGGGATTTGTGCGAAATCGTGCATATCAGAGAAAGCGGCGAAACACGGCTTGCAATGCCTTTTTTCTCGCTTGCCGAACTGCTTTACGGGTGGCTTTATAATAAGTTTTCGGGGCTGTATTACGAATATCGTTTTAACCGCGGCGATAATACGCTTGCTATGTATCTTCTGAAAGGACTGACGGCGAAAATGCGCGATTATTACACGGGAATTTATAATCGTTTCGGTTATTGCGTTCTTTCGGTTCAGGTGGAAAGCGGCACGCAGGACGGAACGATACAAGACGGCAAATATTATTTAATGTCGAAAAAGATTTACAGCAAGCGATTTTCAACGGACTGTTTTTCGGACTTCTTTACGGTAAAAGCGTTGCGTTCGCCCGTCGGTATCAACGATTTGAACGAATACGCCACGGAAAAAGCCACGTTCGGGGAACTTGCAATGCAGAACTCTTACTTTGTAAACGACCTGTTAAACGGGTTGAAAAACGATGAAAAAAAGGAAGATAAAAATGCGGACATTTGAAGAAAAAGTAAATTATAACAAGAAACGTTATAAGACGGACAATTTTTCGGCGGGGTATGTAATCGGCGTGCAAATGTATCACGATTACCCGAAGTATGACGAAAAAGGCAAAGCGGAAGCGCGGAAAACAATCGGCGATTTCAACGACCTTGCGAAAGGCAAAAACGGCGACAGGCTGGCGAAAGGCATAATGTGCGGCATACGCGACAGTGCGAACGAGAGAAAACACAAGAAATAACTTCCCTTTATCAGCCCTACTCCGCGTAGCGGTTATGCTCCCCGCAGGGGTTATAAAAAAACATCGAGGTGCAGACAAATGCAGAACGTTTATCAGATAGATTTATTCAACAGAACAAAGAATCCGTTTACGAGCGAATATAAGATATACCACGACGGCAGTCATTATATCGCCCGCGAATCGGTAAAAGGACTTAAAAGAAGAGCAAGAAAACGCGAACGTTCGGAACTTGTAACATTGTTCGATTTTCTCTTTGACGAAGCGATAAAAAGCGATATTGCAACCGACGAAGAAAAGAAGCAGTATATCGAAGATAAATTTATCAACGATTACTGTATCGAACTGCCCGATATCAAAGACTTCATCGAAGAGAATTTCGCTCGTAAAATGCGCAATATCTGGCAACGCGAAAAACGATTCCGTCGCAAAGCGTATCTTAACCGTTGGAATTTTTTCGTAACGTTTACGTATGACGGAAAGAAGCACACGGAAGAAACGTTTATCAAACGATTGAGAAAATGCCTTGCGAATCTGCACACGCGCCGCGGGTGGCGTTATATCGGCGTAACCGAACGCGGCGAAGAAAACGGAAGATTTCACTATCATTTTTTAATGTATATTCCCGACGGGCAAATGGTCGGGAAATTGTATAAAAAGCGCGATTACAGCAAGAAGCGCGGAACGGTACAAGAAACTATATGCAACGAATTTTTTGAAAGGAAATTCGGAAGAAACGACTTCGAGGAACTAATAATGAACGTAAACGGCGGCAATGCAGTAGAATATTGCTTAAAATATATGCGCAAAACGAATTCGCGCGGAATTTACAGTCGCGGAACGCCTGCGGAACTTACCAAAGAATTGGATAAGACGTATGCGTTTGCGGCGGAAATCGTAAACGATAAGATACGGGATTTCGATAACTATGCCCAAAGATGGGTATTGTTCGACGGCGTAATCGATTACGACAGAGATATAAAACCTCTGACGTTGCCGAAATTACGGCTCGTGTCATAAATATAATACGCGGAAAAGATGAATAAATCTACGTTTTGCGCCGAGGAAAGCATACGGCGCTATTTTGCGTTGCCGAAAACGAAATAATTACGATAAAATCACCGTAAAAACCCGTTTTTCGTTTAAAAAAATAAATAAAAGGCGCGGTTTCCAAAGCGATTTAGCGGGAAACGCGCCTTTTATTTTGCCGAAAGTCGGTCAGTTTTGGCAGGTAAATTGCGCGCCCCTCGTCCGCGGCGCGTCAGCGCCGCGCTCGTATAGACGAGGGGGCGCGCAATACTCTTTTGTTGTTCTTCTATGGCAAAAATGTTAGATAAAAACAGTGAAAAATAATATAATTGAAAGAACCCGAAAAGGTGTTGCGACGTCGCAATTACGGCGTTTTTCTCTTATAAGAATCGTTCCCGACAGGGTTTTGCACCCTGCAAGGGTTATTTATGAAAGGACAGAACTATATGAAAACAGAATTGAATTTAAGACGGTGGAACAACCCGTATTCTCCGAAAGAAAAATTGAAAGCATTGAATCTTTTGAAGCGTTCCGACGTGGAATTCGTCGCGCACCGTTACCATTGCACCGTTCAGACGATTTACAGGTGGCGAAGAATTTACAACGGGACGATAGAAAGTCTTGAAAATAAGTCGCACCGTCCGCTTACCGAGCACCCGAAAGCACAGACCGACGAAGAGAAAAAGCATATAGCGGACTTAATCAAACGTAACCCGAATATAGGGTTAAACGAATTATATGGTAAACTTCGTCTGAATTACGCATACAGCCGTAATCCGGTTACGCTTTACAGGTATCTGAAACGAAACGGCTTTTACGATACGAAAAAAACTTATACGCCGTATAAACCGAAACCGTACGATACGCCCGAACAAATCGGAGTGAAAATGCAAATGGACGTTAAGTATGTGCCGAAAGAATGTATCGCCGATTCGATTATCGATGACGAACGATTCTATCAGTACGGGATAATCGACGAAGCCACGCGCGAAAGGTTTATTTATCCTTACCGTGAGCAGAACGCCGACAGCACGGTTGACTTCGTTAAACGGGCGATCGCGTTCTTCGGCTATACCCCGCAAATCATTCAGACGGACAACGGCTCGGAATTTACCTTTACGCAGAAAGTGAAAAACGACAGGAAACATTCTTTCGATATATTCTGCGAACAGCACGGAATCGAACATAAACTTATAAAGCCGAGAACTCCGCGACATAACGGTAAAATAGAACGCTCGCACAGGTGCGATAACGAACGGTTTTATAAATATCTGCGATTTCACAGTTTCGACGATTTGAAAACGCAAATGAAAGCGTATCTGAAACGGTCGAATAATATTCCGATAAGCACGTTATGCAGTAGGGATAAAACGAAAAAGTGGCTTACCCCGAACGAAAAGCGAAAAGAACTGCTTCTGCTTGATTGGGGTGTGATAGAATAATCGTTTTAAATTACATAATTTAAGCCGACCTTTACAGTCGGCTATTTTGGCGTTCACGAATGTAAATTTTTGCGTGTGTTCTACCTATTCAGCACCTTAAAACAAGGCTCTGAACGGTTGACACGCCGTTTTTTTTGCTTTTTCTGAAAAAATTTTTAAAAAACCACTAAAATATCATTGACAATTTTTCAAACGAAATATGCGGTAATGTCACAGATAAAGCGTTTGTCCTGCGTATATCACGTCCGTTTTGTTCTTTCTGAGTATCTCGAACGCCCTGCCGTCGTCACCGCGCGAAATCGTATTTATGTCGTCTGTCGGCTTTACGATATATTCTTCTCCGTCTATTTTCTCGATAACGATAAGTTCGCCTTTTTCGGGACTTGAAGTCAATGCGTTATCGGCGATTATAGCGGTGACGGTGGTATGAAATCTCTTCGCCAAAGAGTATATATCGTCTCCGCTTTCGAGTTTATATACGAAACGCTTTTTAAATTCGCTTACGTCGGTTAATTTTAAGTTCTCATTCATAGTTCTATTATATTTTTAATAAATATCTTATAGAACTTTTTATCGAGGTGTCGCTATTAAAACGGTATTCAAAACAGTCGCCGTCGTGACGATTTTTTCGTGCGTAGAACGGTTTTGCGGCTTTATTTACAGGGTTTTTCTTTCGAGAACGATAGGTTCGGAAGGCGTCGGATTATATCAGATAGCCTTGTCCGTACTCGGACTTTTTATGACTGTTACGTCTTCGGGAATACCCATAACGGTTTCTCGGACAATGATAAAATACAAAGAGGAAGGTCATGCGGAAAAAACAGGTAAAGTCGTTACGGGCGGAATATTTTTCGCGGTCGTTATTTCTCTGCCGATAACTCTTCTCGTACTTTTAAAATGCCCTGTCGTTGGTCTTTTATTTTCCGACCCGAGGTGCGAATCGCTGCTCAGAATTATGATTCCGGGGCTTACCATAACTTCGGTTTACGCCGTAATTCGCGGAACGTTCTGGGGAAATACTCAATTTTTGACTTACAGCGTAATCGAACTTTTAGAAGAGGCGGTTATGGTGGTCGTCGGGATAATTCTCGTAAACGGCATAACCGACCCTATGCAAGGAGCGACTTACGCCGCTTACGCCGTTCTTATTTCCTATATCTTTTCTTTCGTAACCTCGGTTATTACATATTTCGTAAAAGGCGGAAAACTGAAAAGTCCCGTAGGAGAACTGAAACCGCTTTTTGCTTCCGCCACGCCGATTACGGCGATGAGAACTGCGACTTCCGTTATAAATACGCTCGTCGCCGTACTTCTTCCCGCAAGACTTATACGCTACGGAATGAGCGGAGACGTCGCGGTTTCGGAATTCGGAAGAGTTTACGGCATGGCTATGCCGCTCGTTTTTATGCCCTCTACATTTATAGGTTCGCTTGCCCTCGTACTTGTTCCCGAACTTTCGTCGAATTATTATTCGGGCAACTATAAAACGCTTAAAAACAACATTGAAAAGGCGATTAAATTCTCGGTTTTTATAGTTTCTCTTATAATACCGCCTTTTCTCGTTCTCGGGAGAAACGTCGGCAACATTATTTACGCCGACGAAATCGTAGGCGATTACGTCAGAAAAGGGGCGATAACCATGCTCCCTATGAGTTTATCCATAATTACGACAAGCATTTTAAACTCGTTGAATAAAGAAAAACGAACGCTCGTCTACTACCTCATAGGCGCGTCCGCTCTCATATTGTCTATAATGTTTTTACCTAAGTATCTCGGCGTTTCGTCGCTCATACTCGGTATGATATTGAGTTTTTCCGTAACTGCGGCGTTGAATCTCATCGCGACAAAAAAGGTATGCCCCAAAAAACCGCAGGTTATCGGTTACATTGTGGCTGCGACTCTTATAATGCTCCCGTCCGCCCTGTTCGGTTTGTTCCTTAAAGGACTTTTATCGAAATATACGAGCGATTTGCTCCTTTTAATCGTAGTGACGTCGGTTATGGATCTGTTCGCCCTCATCGCTTTTAAAGTGTTCGGACTTTTAGACTTTGACGGAAAAACTCAGAATTTATCCGAGAAAAATCTCACGCGTTTCAAAGCAGGCAAAAGAACGAATAAAAGGGTGTAATTCGCAACGCTGTTCCATATCTGACCTTTGAAGAACAGACGATATATAAGGTAGACGAAAAAGCCCGTATTGCCGCCGAATTTCGCCTTGGAATACTCTTCAAAAGTCTTGAAAAAGCCCGTGACGTATTTATTATAAAGGTAGAAACCCGTGGAATTTACGGCGACGGTGCAAATCAGAAAGGTCACGAGCGTATATAACGCCGTTTTTATCAAGACTGTTTTATAGGAATCTTCCCTGATATTCGTGAAAATAATTGCGGCGAAAAAGGCGAAAAGCCCCGTAGACACTCCGACCCACGGCATATAGAACTGCCCCCAACTGTTTAAAACGTAGCCGATAAAATCACCGAGAAGGCAAACGACAAAACCGCACGTTCCGCCTAAAAAAACGCCGATTAACGCCGAAAAGAAAATGGTCAGCGAAAACTGCAAATCGAAAAGTTTTATTTCGATAAAGGCGTTCGTGACTACGGACAGGGCGGTAAAAACGGCGAGGTACGCCATTTTTTTGCCTGCCGACGATTCTTTGAGAACTTTTGAGAATACTAAGTTACCGAATAAACTATTATTTTCGGACATAAAAAAACCTCCCGAAGGAGAGTTCCGCATTAAAAGGTTTAATAACGAGCAACCGAAAAAACGGTCGCATTTAAAAAATCTTTGCTTCGGATGCGTTGGAAAATCGCAAGGACTGAGCCTTTTCGGCCGCATTCAACATCCCGTTCTACGGCACTTGACGCTTTCCATACTACTCTGCTTTCAAGGGTATTATATCACCGCTTATTTTATATGTCAAATGAATATGCACTTGCAACTCATTGTTTTTTAAAATCATTTCTCGCTTTCCCTTTTGGGGAAAGTGGCGGCGTAGCCGTCGATAGAGGTTACAAACGTAAAATGCAAACACGTTCGCAACAGATATAAAAGCAAAACCTCTCTCGTCTTTTACTCGCTTTGCTCGTAAAGTCCACTCTCTCCACAGGGGAAAGCAAGCGGAAAAGCGTCCCGACATAAAAAGTGAGAATTTTCCGTTATTTATTTCTTTTGAATAGTTTTTTCATAAACGGCGGAAAATCTTCCATCGCCGACTCGTCGTCAAACTCGTCCTCGGGTTCGACTTCTTTTTTCTCTTCTTTTATCGGCCCCGAACGATTAAACGCCTCTTCCGTGTTCCTGTTCGGCTTTTCGGGGTCAATGGTTCCCGTCTCGACTACAACCCTCTTTTCTACGAGTTGCTCCGACCGTGCGGGTCTCTCCTGAGATTCGTACCTCTCCGCTCTTTCCGAATTATCAATCGACTCGGGTTTTGCAACCCTTTCGATTTTCTCGGTCTTTTCGGGCGTTTCCACGTTATCGAAAATCCTGCGTCTTATTTCCTTTTCGGAATCCTGTTTATCCGTAAAGCCCGTAGCAATCGCCGTAATCTCGATTTGCCCCTCGTATTCGGGGTCGATATTCGCGCCGAAAATAACCATTGCCGACTCGTCTATCACGCTGTTTATAAGGTCTGCCGCCTCGTTGACCTGTCCTAACGACAAGTCGCTGCCGCCTTTTACGTTGAATATAATGCCTTTCGCTCCCTCTATGCTCGTTTCCAGAAGAGGACTCGAAATAGCCTTTTTGACAGCCTGCACGACTCTGTTTTCTCCCGAAGCCCTGCCAACTCCCATGTGAGCGTAGCCCTTATTCTGCAATATGGTCTTTACGTCGGCAAAGTCAAGGTTTATAAGCGACGGTGTAGAAATCAGATCGGTTATACCGCAGATTCCCGTCCTCAAATTTTCGTCCGCATATTTCAACGCGTCTACAATCGAAGTGTCGGCAGGTAAAGCCTCTAAGAGTTTATCGTTGGGAATAACGACGAGGGTATCTGCGAATTTACTCAATTCCGCAATACCCCTTTTCGCGTTTTCACGCCTTTTCACGCCCTCGAAACCGAAAGGCTTCGTAACGACCGCGACGGTAACGCAACCGCACTTTTTCGCTATTTCGGCAACGATCGGAGCGGCGCCCGTTCCCGTTCCGCCGCCCATTCCCGCGGCGATAAACAGAAGGTCTACCCCTCTTAACGCATTTTCGATTTCTTCTCTGCTCTCGTCGCACGCTTTCGCGCCGATTTCGGGGTTCGAGCCTGCCCCCAAACCTTTGGTAAGCCTTTCGCCTATAACGATTTTTTTGTCATCGTCCGCAAGCGAAAGCGACAACGCCTGTTTGTCGGTATTCACGGCGAAAAATTCCGCAGACTTCACGCCCGCTTCTATCATTCTGTTGACGGCGTTGTTTCCCGCGCCGCCGACGCCCATAACCATTATTCTGCAAACGTTTCCGCTAAAATCATTTCCGAACATATCGTCTTTAGTTATCCTCTGATTTAAAAGTTATTTTTTACCGAGAGAGATTAGAACCCCTCTCGGCTTAAAGCGTAATCGAGTACCGCAAACGCGGACGACTCCTCAGCCGCGCCGTAAAGCGGCGTTCTCGGCTTAACCGTCTCGACGGGAAGCCCGAGTTTCGCCTGAACGTACTCTCTCGCGCCTCTGATATAACACAGTCCGCCGCCCGTCAGAAAGACTTTCGGCGAATTTTTGATCTTCTTTGAATTTTCCATAAGGAACGAAGCGACGTTTTCGAGATATTCGTCGAGGTTTTCGATTATTATATCGTTGACCTTTTCTACAGGATACTCTTCTATTTCTCCGTTTTTGTTTTCAGCCTTGTAATTGAGGTTTTCGGCGTCCTTTATAGTGAGATTTACCATGCGTTTTATACTCTCGGCAATGTCGTGAGAGGAAGTCTCGCATTCCTTGAATATGTGATAGGAGAATATGCCGCCGCCGAAATCTTCAGAATGTTTCGCTATGATACCGTTGCCTAAAATAAGCGAAGCGGTCGAAGTTATGTAACCACAGTCAATTAAAAGGCAAGCGGATTCTCTCGTCTGTCTGTCGAGTAAAAACCGACTTTCGGCAAGTCCGTCGAACACGAAATATACTTTGTTGATTTTCAGTTTTGCCAAAATGCTTCGTATGGTAACTGAAAAGTAATCTTCCAAAAGAGCGTAGTTAAGATAACCGCCGAGCATGGACGATTTCGCCCCGACGGGGTTAAAAACCCTTATGCCGCCGTCAAGCCCGAAGTAAATATCCGAACGGGATATTACCTTATATTTATTCGTTTCGACGAGCATTTGCCCCGCGTTCAAAAGCGTCTCTATATCCGTTTCTTTAACTTTCTTCGGCTTATTGAAAACTATCTTGTACTTTCTGTTTTCGAGCCTTATAAACGCCCCCGGAACGCCCACCGTGACTTCGTTTATCGAAGTGGAAAGGGTTTCTTTAAGGTGATTTACGCAATTCTCAATCGCCTTCGCAAGTTGCTTTACGTCGAAAAATTCGCCCTCGGAAAAGCCGACGTACTCGCAAGACGCCTCGCTTTTTATCACCAACGTGTTGTTTACCCCTCTCTGCCCGACGAGCGCCGAAACTTTCGACGATCCTATATCGAGTATCGCAACGCACTTTTTTAACATGTTTCTTTCCCCTTCGTTTCCGACGGCGATTCGTATTTTATTTTTATTTCGCCGTCACTATTTTCATATACTCTGACGTAGCCTTCCGACATACTTAGTTCGTCGAGTTTATCGTAACTTTCCTGTATCTCTTTTGCCTTGGCGATTATTTTTTTCACCGTCTCCGCTTGCTCCCGTTCGGTCGGGTCAACGCTTGTCCCGCATGCGAACGACACGTTTATCGTAACGCCCGTTACGGTCTCGAAATCGACTGCGTTTTTTTGCGCCGTTACGTCTATGTTTTCCGAACCGTAAATAATGATTTTATCGATGAAATTCAGCCTGTCGTCAAACTGTAAAAATACGTCCGTCATCGCGCCGAATACGTCTTGTTTGTCGAATGAAATTCTCTTGCCGAGCGGAAGCGACCCCGTATCTATGCTCTGATTTTTTACGTTTACCTCGACGAGGTTTTCGGGAAGCAAAGACTTGTCCGTCGTAACCCTTAAAAGGACGAACTCGCCGTCCGTTATAAGGTATTCGTCCCTTTCGCCGCGTACAGCCACGGCAAACCTTTCCTTTCTCTCCGTAAACGTAACGTTTAGTTTATCGGGAAAAACGGTTTCGACTTTCACGGAAGAGACGTAAGGGTCTTTTTCGAGTTCCGCTTTTACCTCGTCCGCCTTTACCGAGAAAAAGTACTTGCCTCCGTATTTTTTTTCAAGCGTTTTCTCTACCCTCGAATATATTTCGTCGTCCACGCTTTCGGCGTTATCGGTTGACAGATTGATATATCTCGTTTTGCACAGCCAGAAAAAAGCCAGCGTCAATGCAAGCGCCAACGCGACGACCGTACTCGTAATTATAATCAATCTATGTTTCATTTGTGTCTCCTTAGCCGATAAAAACCTCAACTGAACCCGATTTTCAGGCGTATCTTACGCTTAATTCATTGTTCTTTCCGCGGCTTGTATTTGTATACTAACCTGCGGAAACGCCGCGACTTAAACGTAATCTACGCCTGAAAATTTGCGGTATCGTTTTGATTTAATATATAGGGCAACCTCTAAGCCGTATTATTAAATGATTTGTGGTAAAGGCAACCGATGGCGTATACAAATACGCCATTGGCGAATTTGCCGCAAAGCGTTAGGCGGGTTCGGTTGGGGTTTTTATCGGCTATGCGGAATTTCAATATGTAATTCTCTCTACCGACGCGCCGAGAAGCCTTAGTTTCTTTTCAAAATCTTCGTATCCTCTGTCGATATGATTTACGTTTAAAACGGTCGTTACGCCCTCTGCCGACAACGCCGCTATGCAAAGCGCAGCCCCGCCCCTCAGATCGCCGGCGGAAACTATCGCGCCTTTAAGCCTGCCGCCCTCTACTACGCAGAGATTTTCGGCGACCCGTAAATTCGCTCCCATCTTCTTCAACTCTTCGCAATACGAAAAGCGTTTCGGGAAAACGGTATCTTCCGCAACCGTAAGTCCGTCCATAACAGACGCCGCCGCAACGAGTTGAGGTTGCAGGTCGGTTGGAAACCCGGGAAAAGGCTTTGCGGTCACTTTTCCGAGTCCTTTACCCGTCTGACGGAACTTTACATAATATATCTTACCATTTTTTTCGTATATTTTGCAAGCGTTACGGGCAATTATTTTATAAACCGACAAATTTTCTCTCTTTTCAAGCCCTTCAAACTCGATTTCTCCGCCCGTGGCAAGCCCCGCAAGCAAAAAAGTTCCCGCTTCTATCCTGTCTTTGCTCGGGGTAAATTCTATTTCTTTACCCTTATAGCCGTCTTTTCCTTCTATAACGATTCTGTCGCTCCCCGCCCCCTTTACGTCGAACCCCGCGGCGTTCAGATAGTTTTGCAAGTCAACTATTTCGGGTTCTTTCGCGCAATTTTCTATCGTCGTTAAACCTCTTAATCGTACCGCCGCCATCATAACGTTTTCGGTCGCACCGACGCTCGGATAACGCAAAATAATTTTTCCGCTCTGCGAATTTTTACCGTCGAAAGTGATTTTACGCCCCTCTTTCGTTATTATTCCGAGGGCTTTGAACGCGTCGATATGTATGTCGATCGGTCGGCAGCCTATGTTGCAACCGCCGGGGCAAGTTGTTTCCGCAAGTTTAAACCGCGTTATTAAAGCGCCCGTCATAAAAACGGACGCGCGTATTTCACCCGTGTATTTTTCGGGTAATATCCATTTATTCACACCCGATGTGTCGATCGCAAGAGAATCGCCCTCGAACGAGAATTTCCCGCCGAGCGCCTCTACGATTTCAGCCATAACGAGTACGTCTCTTATCTTGGGACAGTTTCTGATAATGGTTTTCCCTTCTGTAATAAGCGAAGCCGCGACGAGCGGTAAGACCGAGTTTTTCGCGCCGTTTATCCGCACTTTTCCCCTGAGAGCGTTTCCGCCGCGTATAACGAATCTGTCCATAGTCTCTCCGTATAATCTTTATAGGATATTATACGCTTTTAAAGCAGAAAAAGTTAATTACTTCTCTCCCGACTACTCCTCGATACGTTATAGAGAACGCCGAACGAGAATAAAAAGACTATAAGCGAGGTATTCCCCGCGGAAACAAGCGGCAGAGGAAGCCCCGTCGGCGGTATACTGCCCGTCACCACGAGAGCATTTACGAGCGATTGTATACCATAAATACAGGTTATACCCATTGCGAGAACGTAACCGTAATAGTCTTTACTCGAAACGGCGATTTTTACGCCCCTGTAAATTATGAAAAAAATAAGCCCGAAAAGAAAAAACAAACCTACGAAACCTACCTCTTCGCCTATAACGGCAAGTATAAAATCGCTTTCTGAAAAGGGCAGAAATCTGAGTTTTTGCCTCGAATTGAAAAGCCCCGTTCCGAACCAACCGCCCGACCCCAAGGCGTAGAGAGATTGAAGCAGTTGATACCCCTCCCCTTTCGGCGAAGCCCACGGATTTAAAAATGCCGATAACCTGTTGAGCCTGTACGGTTCGGCGATTATGAGAAGCGGCACGCACAAGGCGGCAGGCAATAATATCGCGATAAAATGCGAAGTTTTCATTCCCGCCACGAACAAAATAGCAAGGGTTAAAAGCCCGAAACATACCGTAATCGACATATTCGGCTCTAATATTATCAGCGCGCAGGTCAGGCCGCCCGCCCCGAGTACGGGCAGACAACCGAGAAAGGTTTTAGCCCTCGACGGGTCTGCGGAAAAATAGGAAGCGGAAAACATTATAAAACAAATCTTCGATATTTCCGACGGCTGAACGGTTATCCCGAACAGTTTTATCCATCTCGTCGCGCCGTAATTTTCGTGTCCGAGCGGAGTTAAAACAAGCCCCAAAAGAACGCTTGAAAGGATAAACGCAACAAGCCCGATTTTCCTGTACTTTCCGTAATCGAAAAAGCAGCCGAAAAGCATTGCGGCATAGCCGATTAAAAGCCCCGAAAGGTGTTTTCTCATAACGTAAAACTCGTCGCCGTAAGTGATCTTCGAGGAGTATTTACTCGCCGAATATACAAAAACAAGCCCTAAAAGCGACAAACCGATAACCGAAAAGAGGAGAAGCAAATCGCCCCTCCCTTTTCTCTTTTTTACCGTTACCGTTCCGCTCATAGGCTTTCTACCAACTCGATAAATTTATTTCCGCGTTCCTCATAGTCCGCAAACCTGTCGAAACTGCTGCAAGCGGGACTCAAAAGTACTGCGTCCCCCTCTTCGGCTATCATCGAGGCGAACTCGACCGCCATTTCGAAGTCGTACACGACGGAAACGTTTTTATATCCCTCTTCGTTTGCCGCAAGGAACATTCTCTCCCTGCTCTCGCCCGTCAGAACGACCGAACGAACTTTCGAATTGCTTATTCTCGAAAAAAGATCCTTAAATTCAAGCCCTTTGTCCTTGCCGCCGAGAATTAAAATCGTGGGCTTGGTCATCGCGTCTATCGCTTTAATCGTCGCGTCCGAATTCGTCGCTTTGGAATCGTTAAAATAGTCTACGCCCGAAAGCGTTCTTACATATTGTATTCTGTGTTTAACGCCTTTAAATCCCCTTACGCTTTCGACAATCGTCTCTTCGCCGACCCCCATTATTTCCGCAACGCAGACGGTCGCCAAAAGGTTTAAAACGTTATGTTCGCCGCTTATCGGAAGCGTGTTGACGTCGGTTATGTACTTGCCTTTATAGAATACTTTACCCTCTGCGACGTACGCTCCGTTCACCTCGGTTTTTGCCGAAAAATAAACGACTTTCGCCCTTGTATTCTCGCCGAAATTCTTTACCGTCGGATCGTCGTAGTTTAAAACCGCATATTCGCTTTCGCGTAGGTTTGAGAGGATTTTCTTTTTCAGATAAACGTAATTTTCCATATTGTAATGCCGCGACAGGTGGTCGGGCGTTACGTTGGTTACAACCGCTATATGAGGGTAAAATCTGTACGCCGTTTCCAACTGAAAACTCGAAGTCTCGCAGACGGCGACCGAATTTTCGGTAAGACCGTCCAAAACGGAAGAAAGAGGCGTTCCCGCGTTGCCGCAAAGTTTTGCGTCTATACCCGCAGCCGAAAGTACGTTTTCAATCATCGTACATGTGGTCGTTTTTCCGTTAGTTCCCGTTACCGCTATTATCGGCGAAAGGCAAAACTCTGAAGCGAGGTCAAGTTCGCCCGTAATTAGTTTGCCGAGTTTTCTCGCCCTTACCGGTATATCGTGATCGATAGGGATACCGGGGCTTAAAACTACCACGGTAATTTCGTTTAACAGTTCCGCGACTTCGCTTCTGTAAACGACCGTAGCCCCCTTTTCGGCAAGGTTGTTTTCGGCGGCTTTAACCGTTTCGCTTTCCGAGTCGTCGTAAACGTAGCACTTCGCCCCTCGTTTTAAAAGCGTTTCGGTTATCGCTATTCCGCTTCTCGATATTCCTACGACAAGAAATTTATCCCTTTTTAAATACACGATTCACCTCACATATAAAAAACAAGACTGAGAAGAGAAACAAGGAGGGTAACGAGTTTATAGCAAAACGCGATTTTGCTTTCGCTGTAACCCTTATGCTGAAAATGGTGATGCAAAGGCGCCATTAAAAATATTCTTCTGCCCGTTCTCTTGAAATGCAGCACTTGCAATATTACTGATATGCCGGAAGCGACGAAAGTTATTCCGAAAAACGGAATAAACAACATATTTCCCCCGAAAATACTCATCGAGGCTATAAAGCCGCCTATCGCGAGCGAACCCGTATCCCCCATAAACACGCTCGCCTTGAAAGTATTGAACGTAAGAAATCCGATAATCGCCCCCGCAAGCGTTACGCTTAAAAGAGCGAGATTTTCATACTCGCCCACGCTGACGTAGAATGCCGAATATTTAACCGTTTCGAGTTTTATAAGAGTTGCGAAACTAAGAAAATACAGATAGGATACGCCGCCCGCAAGCCCGTCCAGGCCGTCGGTTAAATTCACGCAATTAGTCGTTGCAATAAACACAAGTACGGAAATCGGTATAAATGCGACGCCGAAATCTACTACTCCGCCCAAAAAAGGCAGATAAGCCCTCGTCATTTTTCTGTTATAGGCGTAGACGGAAATCACTATCGCTATTACGAGTTCGAAAATCGTCTTTTGCCACGGACTAAGCCCCTCGTTTCGCTTCATTTTTATCTTTACGAAGTCGTCCAGAAAACCGACCGCCATATACCCTAAGCCTACGGCAACGCTGACGAGCGACAGACTTTTCTTGCCGCTCGAAACAAAGGAAAACACGATAACCGCTGACAGAACGAAAAAGAGACCGCCCATAGTGGGCGTTCCGCTTTTATAATCGTGTTCCTTGACGTAACCGAGGATATTTTGTCCGAATTTCAACTTCTTCAAAAGCGGTATCGCGAAAAAACCGCTTATTAAAGTCAAAACCAACGAACAGATAAACGCGATAACCGCAACTCTCAACTTTTGTCTCCGTTGTTTTCGCTTATGGCGTACTTAATTTCGTCGGCGTCCGAAAAACTTCTTTTTACGCCCATCACTTCCTGATATTTTTCCGCTCCCTTGCCGGCAACCACAAGTACGTCGCCGTCCTTTAGAAGCGAAACCGCGTATTTTAACGCTTCTTTTCTGTCGCTTATCGATATATAATTGCGAGTAACTTTCCGTATTCCGCTTTCGATTTCCGAAATTATCGAACACGGGTCCTCGTATCTCGGGTTGTCGCTCGTAATTATCGAAAAATCGGAAATCACGCCTGAAATCTCGCCCATTGTTTTACGTTTTTCGGTCTCTCTGTTACCGCCGCAACCGAACAGACAATACAGCCTGCCGTCGCAGATTTTACGCATCGAATTCAGCGTTGTTTTAAGCCCGTCGGGAGTGTGAGCGTAATCGAGATATACGTCCGCGCCCCTTACCGTCGCAATCTTTTCCGTTCTGCCGCTTACCGCCGTAATTTTTCTTACCGCTCCGCTTAACGTATGAATTTTAATACCGAAACCGGCGGCGGTCGCGAGACACGCGAGAAGATTGTACACGTTGCCGAGTCCTATGAGCGGACTCGAAATATCGTATATAACGTCAAATAAGTTGATAATGAAACTCACCCCGTTTTTTGTCTCGGATATATCTATCGCGAACACGTCCGCAGGGTTGTAAATTCCGTAGGTAATACACCGCCCTTCCGTCTCGGAAATAATTGCCATTCCCGTCCTGTCATCGCTGTTAATCACCTTATAGCGACACTTATCGTTTAAAAAGACGCTTTTTTTAACTGCCGAATAGGTCTCCATATCCTTAAAATAATCGAGATGATCCTCGGTGCAATTAGTAAATATCAGACACTCGAAATACACCTCTTCGGCGCGCCGTTGTTCTATGGCGTGAGCGGATAATTCCATTATAAAATACTTTACTCCCGCCTTTTCCATTCTACCGATAAGTTTATAGAGTTCGACCGTTCCCGGGGTAGTAAGCCCCGATTCTTCCTCAAAGCCGTCGAAACCGTTGCCTATCGTGCCGACGTAGCCCGCCTTTATTCCCGCATACCCGAATATCTCATAGAGGACGTGGCAAATCGTCGTTTTGCCGTTAGTGCCGACTACGCCTATAATCTTAATCTCGGGGTTTTCGCCGACGTAAAACTTTTTGGCGCACTTCGCCAAGGCATTTTTAACGTCCTCTACCACAACGTTTGCTACCCCTGTATCGAGCGGCGTTTCCGATACTACCATAACCGCTCCGTTTTTAACCGCTTCTAAGGCGTAGTTCGCGCCGTCGCTCACGCTTCCCTTACGGGCAAAAAAAGCGTAGCCCTCTTTAACCTCGGAAGCCCTGTCTTCTATTCCCGTTATTTCGGGCGGCATTTCGCCGAATACCGTCCTGATATTTACGTTTTCGAATAATTTCTCGACAACCATAATTCAACCGTTTCCTCGCAATTTGTTTACCACTATAATTATAAATAAAAATCACCCGTAAAAACAGGTGATTTTCTGTCGATATATGTAAAGTTAAGTCAAATATTTCTAACGGTCGATTATCTCGCAATTTTCTGCAATCGGACAATCGAGAAGCATTTCTTTCGGCTTTTTGATTACGCCTTTTATTTTTCCGTTTACGTTCTCGAATTTTACCGTTATTTTACCGAGAGGGGTCGGAACTACGCCGCTTACTCTTTTCATTCCGAATAAGTTCGGCGAAATTCTCGCCTTTTTGAAGCCCGCTTCGGTCGGCGTAACACCGAGAACCTGCCTTATAAAGAATGCGTATACGCCCGAAGTCCAGCCGTGACAAAGGCTGTGTCTGAACCCTTTATAACAATGTTTGCCGTAGTCTCTGTGAATATTTTTTTTGTCTTTTTCGGGTATATCGCAAAGACCTTGCGGCTTGTCGTTAAGCCATTTTACGTCAAAATCTTCCCAAAAAGAAGTTGCTCCGAGCGAAATCATTCCGCCGTAGAATTCCTTTATCATTTCGATAACCTTGTCGCCCGCGCCGCTTTCGGCAGCCGCCGTCAGTATGTAATAGCCGAGGAAACCCGTCATACCCTCTCCGCAATTTTCGGTTAAGAAAGCCGCAACTTCGTCCGACTTTTTTCTTCCAGCGAGATAACAAAACGCCTCTACCTGTTTGAACTTAGTTTTTCTTATAGGGTTCAGAGACAATCTACGCTCTACTTCTCTCGCCTTTTTATCGTCATAGCCTGATTTCGAGAGCAACGCCGCCGACTTTTGCATCGCGATCATAACGAGCGAAGCCCAACCTATCTGACTGTCCTTTTCAAAATTAGTAACCCAGTCGAAGAAAAACTCATTGTCTTTCCAGTAGCCGAGGTTGCAGTTTTTATAGGAAACGCTTCCGTCCTCTTTAACGATTGACAAAAATGCGTCGATAATATCGTTTATATACCCGACTTTCGCTTTCACGTCATCGAGTTTTCCCGTATACAGATAATAGTCGCAAAGGCAGATAACGTACCACGCGGAATACGCAGGTATTTTATTCGCCCAGTAGTGTGGGAAAAACTTTTCCGTCTCGCAAATCGAGTTCATCAACTCGGGAATATCCCCGTATAAGTCGATTAACGTCAACATTTCGGGGTGAAGGTCGCCTATCCAGGTCATTCTGTCACGCTTGATTCCGTCCCAAACAACATTGTTCTGAATACAGAGCGAAGCCGTATAAGCCGCAGTTTTTGCAATCTCGTTCACGAGTTTGTCCGAACAGTTGAACTTCCCCGACGCTTTTTCGGCTGTGAAAATGCTTTCCGCAACAATACAGTAGAAATCAAGACTTTCACCCTCGATAAGGTCTATACGCGCGTAGCGAAAACCCGTTCTGCTCGTTTGTACCTCTGCATTTTGCGGCGCAACGTAGAAACAATCTCTTAAAGAGTGAGCGTTAGACGAATTAAACTTGCCTATTTCCGAATAAGCCTCTGCCACCGATTCGCCGAAGCGAACCCTGATTTTACAATCACCTTTCGTCGTTCTGATAAAAATCCGCATCGTTCCGCATATTTCACGCGAAAAATCAAGGGTTATAAATCCTCCGCGCGAAATACTGACGAGAGGTTCGTCGCCGAGCGTTATATTCAGTTTCTTCTCCCTCGTTAAAAGTTCGGAATTCTCCGTTTTATTTTCGGAGACAATTTTTACAGGGAATAATATTTCTCTCTTTTCGTTTATTGTCATTTCAAGCCTTTGTTCTCATGTACGAATTGAGTTCGTTTTCTATTTTCTTAAAGTCGTTTTTAAGCGATAAATACCTGTGTTTTCCTTGTTTTTTCGGTTTAAAAACGCTTACGCCTCTTTCGTCGACGATTATATTTCCCGCCTCGGAAAATACAAGATCGCTCTCGTTAAACGCCGCGTAAACAGTAAGCGGATCCCAACAAGGTCTCGTCCGCTCGGGGTCGTAAACGTAATTCTTTCCGCTTCGCAAATCTATCTTTTCAAAGAACAATTCGAGCGACTGTCTCACCGTTCCGAAAGCGTTTTTAAGATAAAAATCGACCTTAGCCCCGACCTCGGACGGGAAAAACATTATTTCCGACGGGTAATTTTCCACAACGTACTTTGCCGACGATACGCTTTGTTCCACGTTCCACTCTGCGAAGTCTTCCGCTCTTTCCTCGAATGAAAAAGCCATAACGAAAGTTTTGCCGACTTTCTCTTTCACGAGTTCAATTCCGCTAAGCGGTGAAAATTCGTCGGCAACGCTTTTTAAAAGCCCCTCTAAATTCACCATGGGACCGATACAGATAATATCCGTTTTATCGTTCTCGGCGAGGACTTTTCGCATAAGTTTTACGGCGTTCCGAGTTTTTACGCCCGCCGTCGCCATATCCGCCGCGTAGTTGTCGTTTTTATCACATCCCAAAGGAGTTCCGTCGTATTTCCCCACGGGAATATCCGATTTGCCGTATTCGTTTAATACGGAATAAACGCAATTTTCCGCTTTCTCTCTCGCGGAACATATAGTAACGGCGGAAACTTCGCAAAGCCCCGAATTTCCCTTTTTAAGCAGGTAGCCGAGGGCGACGACGTCGTCCGCGTCCGCTCCTATATCCGTATCTATAATAAATTTTCTCATAGTCGATTTAAAATACCCTTATCGGTCAAATATACTGAGTATAATATACCAACGCCCTTAAAAAGCAGGGAATAAAGAATATATTCAGGATAAACAATAGGAAACGAGAAGTTTCGGGTCTACCATTATACTGCAAGAAATCGTGGGCATCGGCTCGTAACCGAGAGGAAGTATTCCCCCTTCGAGTTCTTCGATTTTCGCCCCGCTTTCAAGGTACGCTTTAAGCCGCCTTACGGCGTATTCGCATCTTACGATAAGTTCGCCTAAGCGCAAGTGGTAAATTTCCACGCCGAAAGGCATATTGTCGTGAAGAAAATACTCTTCGTATGCCGACAGGAAGTTCTCCGACTTCTTTTTCAATTTTCTCAATAAACTTATAGACTTCTCTATGCTCTTTTTATCGTTTTCGGCGTACGCTTTTCGTATTTTCGACGGAAGCGTAGCCTTGACGGCAAGTAGTTTCGCGAGCGAAGAAGCCGTTTTAAACAAATACCCGTATTCTCCCGCGATTCTCCCGTCGTACTCTTTCGCAAGAGCGAGATAGGCTTTATCCGCTCCGTTCGGTATAATCGAGTCGAAGTTGCCAAGCAGAATATCCGTATATAATACCCATACGGAACTCGAACTGCGAAACAAAGAAACCTCTTTAAACGGGTTGTCGAGAAAATCGAGCGAGAGAATATCGTCGTAGGATATTCCCGCCTCTTTCAGAAACTTATCTTTATTTAGGTCGTCTATACCCTCTATATTTCCATTAGCGTACTCTGCCGCTACGAATAACGACGGCAAAGCGGCGAATACCGAACAGGGCGAAACGTTGTCCGCCCAAAGCGTTACGAGGTAGTTTTCGACGCCGAATTTCTCGCAAACTCTCATTTGCTCCAAAATACAATCGGTTGAAAACGCATTGTTCGCTCCGAAGCCGAGCCATTTCCATACAGCCCCCGCAAAAGCGAGTTTATCCGTTATCTTTTCTCCGTCAGAAAGCATTTCCGACAGCCTTTTCTCGTCCTTTACTTCGTAATTCCATACGATTACAGACGAATTTTTCGGCAAACGGTTTTTGATTTCTTCCAAGGTAACGGACGAATCGCCTTTTTCGAGAAGCATATCGCCCCACATTTCAACCGACTCGTACCCGTATTTTTCTAAAATAACGTTTACTCTTTCGATATGCCGTAAAATCAACTCTTTTTTGTCGGCGGGCGGGTTGTTTTTGAGATAATTGCCCGTTCCTATTCCGAAAGTTTCGTCAAGTCCTATGTGGATAACTCTCGACGACAACCCCGCCGAAACGGTTTTTATCATTTTTTCTATAAACTCGTAAACCCTTTCGTCTCCGACTATCAACGTGTCTTTCGTATCGAAAAGCCCTTGATATTCGGGGTATTTTGAAAGGTAATGCAAATGCCCGAGAAGTTGAATTTGCGGTACAACCTCGATACCGCGAGTTTTCGCGTATCGATCGATTTCTTTTAAGTCCGAGACGGTATAACCGCCCCTTTTATAACCGAAACGCGGCTCGCCTTCTATTTTGTATGCGTCCGCCATTCCGATATAAAACCTGTCGTACCCGAACCCCGAAAGAATTTTTATAAATCTTTTCAGGGTCGGCACGTTCGGAGTTATCCCGCTCGAAGTTTCGAGAAAAGCGGATAACTTTTTAAATTTTTTCATATTACTTTTTAGCGATAAAGTCGGTAAATAAGAAGGTAAGTTCCTCGTTCTGATTTACGTTTGCGATATAGATATAACCTGCGTTTTTCAACTGAGCGGTCGTAAGAGTGACTTCCGTCCAACCCTGCGGGGTAAGATAAGTATCGAAAGACTTACTTCCCCAACCTCTCGTTATAAACGCTAATTGCAGACTTGCATTTTTCGGGTTATATACTTTAAACGTAACCGTCGAGTACGCCGATATATCTATTCCTTCAAGATTATAACCGAAGTATACTACGGGTTGAGTACCCGTCGTTCCCGTCGTGTGAAGGGCGAGAACTTTGCCGTTTGCTTCGTCGTCTTTTATAGAAAATTCGCCATTCCAAAGGTACGACGGAATATCAGTCGGATGCGTAAACTTCGAAAGAACGTTTTCATCCGTCATATCGTAAATCTTATACGGGAAATTCGACGCTGCCTCCTCGCACGCAAGAAGTTTCGTTATATCTACCTGTTTCTTGGCGGCGTCCGACAATTTTTCATACTGACTACGGGCGTACATAACGTCTTTGATATCAGCGTAGACCATATTCACGGCTTCGGGAAGTTCGTCGATCGTTCCCTGCACGCTCGCCGCGCCATGCGCGACTACGTTCGATATGAGGAACGTTACCTCTTCGTTTGCAAGCACGTCTGCAAAGTAGAAGTATCCCGCGCGTTTAAACCCGTCTGTCGAAACGGTGATTTCCGTCCAGTCCGTCGCTTTTAACTTTCCTTTGTAATATGATTTACCCCAACCTTTCGTTATTATCGCGAAATCGAGTTGAACGTTTTTCGGATTATATACGCTGAACGTAACGTAATCATACCCGCTTAAATCAATGCCGTCGAGGTTATACCCCATATAAACGACGGTTTGCGTTCCGTACGTTCCCGTTGTATGAACCGCAAGAACTTTACCGTTTGTTTCGTTGTTGACGATTGAGAAGTCGCCGTTCCAAAGGTATGCGGGAATGTCCTTCGGATTTGTAAACCTGTCGAGAACGCTCTCGTCGGACATATCGAACACCGTACAAGGAAGCGTCGATATTTTCTTTTCGGCCGCTACAAGTCTGTCCGTTACAACCTTCTTTTTGGCAAGCGCGGACAACTTATCGTATTCCGTTCTCGCAAAATTGATTTGCGTTCTGTCGGACTCCTTAATCGTTCCGACTTCGGGAATCTTATCGATAAGATTCTGTACGTATTCCGCAGAACAAGCGTAAGCGTTGTCGAAATAGTACTTCTCGCCCGGATCTGTCGGGAAAATTACGAAATATCCTGCGTTTTTAAAGTCGTTTACGCCGAGTTTTATGTCCGTCCAACTATTCGCTTTCAGCGTGAGATTAGTGACGGTCGCGCTCCAACCGTAAGTTATAAAGAATATCGTCTTGTCGGTCGCGTTCGCATTATAGATACGCCACGAAACGTAATCGTATCCGCCGAGAACGGCAGACGACTTGGAATAGTCGTAACCGAGCCATATTCTCCTTGCGTTGCGATCGCCGTCGGGTTGAACCCTCTGAACGTTTACGGCAAGTTTCTTTCCGCCGTCGAAGTCCTCGAGAGTTATGTTACCGCCCCACTCGAACCATCTCGTAACCTTTTCAAAGTCGGTTGCAGCCATCGGGTTTTCAAAGTCGAACACGGTGTACTTATATTTTAAAAGCGTAGACCTTTTAGCCTCTTCGATAACCTTTTCTTCTTCTTTCGTAAGAGGCGTAACGGTATTTAAAACGCAGTACTGATTTGAAAGGTCGAGAATTATCTTGTTTTCCGTATCTGTAGATTTACCGTTTTTAAGAGAATCTACGATTCCTTTAAAGACCTCCGAAATTTTTGCCGGGCGAGCGATTATATCGTCGTAAACGTTCGTATCGCTCTCTTTCATAAGGTTCTGTTTGTAAGTTGACATATTTTCGTAAGAACTGACAAAGTATATCGCTTCTCTTACAGTGTCTACTTTAATTCCGTCGCCTTTTACAATATAGTCGTTTTTAAGAGTGATGCCGACGTAGTCTTCATCTACCGTCCTCGCAAGATACATATCCGAAACGGTAACCTTGCAACTTTCCGACGCCTTGAAATAAGCCGCCGCTTCGTATTCGTCCTTGGAAAGAGTGATTACCACCGCCGTGGGCGATATGGTCACGGACTTTATTTTTTCGTTCGCAAGGTTATAAAATTCGAGTTCCGCGTTTTTGTCGGCGACAGCCGAGAACATAACCTGTTGAGAGACGTTTATTTCGTCAAACGCTCTTGCAAGGTTGACCTTAGCCGAATTATCGCCGAAATTAAGAAGGTACTTTCCGTCTTTGACGTCGATTTGCGCGTTTCCGTCTTTTATATACTTGCCGTCTCTTAACGCAGACTCGTACGTCTTATCCCTCGAAAGGGCGTTTGATACTATGGACGACAAGACGATTTTCGCGTCGTTCGGTTTATCCGTCTTATAGTCGAACGAGAACGAAATAACATTACCCGATTCAACCATATCGGTCATGGGAAGTTCGGCGTTTACGGTATCGCCTGCGCCGATTACGATGCAATCGCCCGAACCGTTCATCCTGACGGTAACCGCTTTATCGGAATCGTTTTTCAACGTAAAGGCGATATAGTCGTAATTTCCGACGATAATAGTTGAAGTAAACAACGATACGTCGAATTTCAGCGTCTCGTCCTCGACCGTCTCGCCATCCGAAACGCCTTTAAATCCCGAAAACGTAAATTCGGTTCCGCCGATATCGTCTCCGAAACCGTTTGCATTGTAGTTCACGGTTATATTCTCGGTTTCGCCGACCTGTAAAACGCCGTAATCTTCCGAGAGGAATACGTGAGTCGTCTTTTGATTGCCGCCGCTGAAACTCTTGTAATCGAAAAATCTCTTTAACGCTTTATCGTACTTGTCGCGATATTCGTATACCGCGGCGCGGCACGCGTCGTCGAGTTGCTCGTAATATCCGTAAGCGGTCAATAGCGCGGCGGGATCAACATTGCTCATATTGCCGAGTTCGTCTACTTTTTCGACGTACTTTAACGCGGTTTTCTGAGTTTCGTTGAGTTCCTTTTCGCCGACGGTCGCTTTCCAGTCGTCAACGTAATAATCGCAAGGCTTGGAAGATGGAGTAAACTCTATGCAGAACGCTTTAATCTCGTCTTTTCTAAATCTCAAAAGAATGGGGTCAAGTTCGAAATCATAATCGTTCCAACCGTTTTTAAGTTCGCATTCCTGCTCGTAAACGGGTTCCTTTCCCGAAGCGATTACGAGTTTTATGCTTTCGGTTTTTTCGGAAGGATTATACACGCTTACCGAAAATTTAGCGAGTTTGTCTATAGGAATATCCGAATAATCCGAGTGTTCGGGATAAAATGCGATCGTCGGTCTTTTACCCGATTCATAGTGGTATTTCAGACTACCGTCGCCCGTTTTGGCAAACGACTTATCGCTTACGACCGAGATGGTCGCGTACATATCGAGAATATCCGCAATATACGGGCGAACGCTGTATAAATCTTTTTCCGACTCAAAACCAAGCAACGTATATTCGCCGTTTTCGTATTCTCGTCCCGTCGATTCGCTCTGCACTTCGCTGCCGCTATCCGCAGGTTCAACGCTTTCGGTTCCCGAAGTCGCGCTGTCGACGTTATCGTCTTTACACGACGCAATGAAAAACAACGCGGAAAAGATCGCAAGTAACGAAATCAATATCGATTTGAATTTTTTCATCGATTCTCCCCCCTTGCGTATTCAGCGTGAAGCGACGAGATTTTCAGAATTTTATCGCTCTGCAAATCGAAATCGCCGTTTTTGTCTTTTGCGACGTTCAGCATATAGACCTGTAAAGTTCCGTCCGAAAAAAGCGAATCCGCGTCTTCGAGGTTCATTCTCACGCGCCTCGACTTACCCGCCTCGATATACGTCGAACCGAGTTCGTAAACGACTCCGCCCGATACGAGTTTAATATACAAATCCGCCGATTCGTCCGAGAGATTTTCGATTGTCATAACAACGTTTTTCGCGCCTTTGATGCCGCTCGTTTTTATCGACACGCAGGGCGTAAAACTCATCGTTTTTATATCGTTGATACCCGAGCCGAAAAGTTTCCCCTTTAAAGTTGCGGAAATCGTCGTTCCGTCGCTCGACGCCACGCTGCCGTCCGACGCCGAAATTTTATCCGCCGCAACCGAAATGTTCGCGGAATTTCTGAGCGTAAATTCAACTTCGGAGTTCGCCGATTTTACCGCGAGAACACCTCCGCTTACTTCGCTTTCGAAAACGTACGCGTTATCGGCAATTTTCACGCCGCCTACGCTCTTTCCGTTAAGACTTAAAGACGAAACGCTTGCGAAAACCTTAGTTACGGTCTTGCCGTTATCATAGGTTTGGGTAAACATTATATCGTCTTTGTTGTTGAGGGCGATTATACGTTCCGCAAGTTTATTTCTCGCTTCGGCAAGAAAAGAATCGTCGGTGTAATATATCGCAGAGTTGAAAAGTTCCGAATACAAATCCTCGACGTAATCGCTGAAATCGAGTTTTCCGAGATTGTATTTTTCATAGTACTTTTCGAGCAGATTTTCATACACGCAAAGCATATCGTAGTCGTCCATCGAATCGCGGTAAGAAACTAACCTGAGCGACGGCAAAGGAGTATCGCTCCCGTAATATTTTCCGGGATAAACAAGATACCCGTCTCCGTCCGCCCCGACGTATCTCGTGGAATCCTCGTACTGATTTACATATTTATACCATTCAAGGCTGTTATGCCCGTTTGTGGAAGCCCAGTACAAATATCCGTCGATTCCGTAGCACTTTTCCATCCAGCCCGAAATTCTCGTTCCGAGATTATAATCGTCGATATGGAACGTAGGATAAGGATAAACGGGACCTACGCAGGTATAAGCCCAGACCTCGGAATTTTTCTTTTCGGCCTCCGAGGCGTAATGCTCGGTTACTCTGCCGCTTCCGAAAACGCTGAGGTAGGGACAAAAGTCCGCGGTATAATTGTCAACCCATTCGCCCATAAAATTCACGTTAGTGAAAAGCGTGGGTATTTTTAATATCGAATCGAGAACGCGGTCTGCGAATTCATCGCCGTATTTTTCTCTTAAAGCCGCGAACTCGTCGTCGCTTTTAAGCCTCTCGACCGCTAACGCAAGCATCTGATCGACGTCTCCGCCTTCGGACAACATTCTCTCCGCGTTAGCCGCCCTGTTGTTCACCTCGTCTATATCCGCCTCGTCGAGTTCGAACGGGTAAAAATACGCGTAATCGATATACATATCATCGGGCGTGCATATTTTCGCAAGAGCAAGAACGTATTTCAGACATTCTTCCGTCTCTTTCGTCGGCGCTCCGCCTCTGTACGCGTTGTATGACGGCGGAAATTGATAGGGAATATATACCGAATTGTAGTTAAGATTATCTTTCGTCCTCACGACCGATTCGAGCCAACTTTCGCCGTACGCGTCAAAGTCGTTTCTCCTCTTGTTGTGAAGGCAGGTATTTATCTTGTAATCGAGGAAAAAGTCGATATAACCGTTCACGACTTCGTCGGACGTATCGTACTCCCCTCTTAAAAGCGAACTCTGATACATAACGAAGCAGGACTTAAACGTTCTTCTCCCCGTATACTCTATATCCCACACGTTTACCGAAACGGGAATATCTATCTTTTCGCCGTCTAATTCAAGTACAAAATTTCCCGTGTACAAACCGTCCTCTACGCCCGTAGAGTCAAATTCGACGTAAAATCCCTGATTGTTGCCTTTTTCAACGGTGTTTTCCTTATACCTCTCGGAAATATCCATAGGAAGAAGCATATCGGGAACGTACTCGCCGATAGAATAAACGCCGTTAAAATCGGTTTTCTTATTGACTTTTATATACTTCTGCTGATAAATGTCTACGTTTGACAAAGGGAATACTTTTCCGTCCGCGGTTTTAAGTTCGCCGCCTTTGAGCGAAAAAGCATTTACCTTCTTGCCGGCAGTAACGATTATCTGACCGCCCTCCGTCTCCCTCTTCATCATAGAAACGTTGATTTCGGGCGCGGTTACCGCATAGTTTCCTTTTGAATTCGGATCCTGCCCGACTTTCGCGGTAGAATAAGTTCCCCAGATTTTGTGCTGTTCGTCGCCCGACGAAGTTTCGGGCGCGCTTTCGCTTTCAATAGTTCCTGAATTCGTATTGCCGACAGATTCGTCTCCCCGCCTGCAAGCCGCGCTTTGGAACAATAAAAGCAAAGACAATATTCCGCACGAAAATATTCGTAAAAATCTTTTCACAGTTTTACTCCTATTTTATACTCTGACTGATACGAGCCCAGTTGTCTTTCATAAAGTCGTTATTCGAATTTATAACCTTCTGAGCGTTCGAATCGCCTTTATAGAACTCGTTGATAAAACCGCTCGTTCCGTTGAAAAGTTTTAGGCTTACTCCGCCGAGAGAGTACATTTTCGCGTTGGAGGCGAAAACGACGATTTCGTCTTTCTTTATCTTGTTGACTTCCTTCTGGAAATCGGAAAGTTCTATATCGCTATATTTGCCGTTCGGACTGAGATTGAACGGTAAAGACGCGCCGTTGGTGCTTCTGTAATAGCAGTCCATTCCCTTATCCGAATACATATACTCTATAAAGCTCCTTACGAGATCAGGGTTTTTAGTAAGAGAAGAACCGACGAGAGCGTGACTCGCGCCCTGCGCGACGTAATTGCATTTTCTCGCCTTCTTTACCCTTGCCACGTCTTCGTCCGTAGCGTACGACGGCTTTTCCGCAACCGTTCCGTCTACGTATTTTATGAGTTCGATAAGTTTCGCTTCCTTATCCGAAGAGGACTCGCTCCCGAATGAAAGTTCGTTGGCAAGCGCGCTTACAACGGGGGTTTTGATATAATCGATTTTAGATTCTTTGTACTCACCGCCCATTTCGAGTTCGATCCACGCTCCGTTTACGCAAAACGCCGCCTGACCTAAAAGGAAATAGCCCTGCATATCCGTAAAACTCAAATCGTTATCTCTCTGATATCCGTTGGTCTTTTTAAGGAGTTTTTCAAGTACTTTGAGCATTTCGATATGTCCCTGATAAGTAAAGAGGTTTTTAGAATACGCGCCTGTGGGATCTTTGCCCTCCAGATAATTCTTCACGTTCTCTTCGCTTTCATACTGCATAAACCACGCGCCCATAAAACTCGAATAATATTCGTCCTCACCCGAGTATATGAACGGAGAAACTCCCTTCGCCTTAATCTTGTCGCATACGGCGAAAAGTTGATCGGTAGTTAAGGGCGTATCGGCGTCTGTAAGTCCGCAACTTTCCCATACGTCTCTGTTTCTCATTATTCCCATCGCGCCTTCTATCCAGGGAAGACCGTAATACTTACCGTCGATGGTATAGAGATTTCTCATATTTTCGTTGATTTTCGAATCGATACTCGCGCCGCCCTCGCCGTCGAGTTCCTTTTTGCATACGTCGGTTATATCCATAAATACGTTGGGATAGGTCTTTCCGCCCGCTTTGATTTCACCCTCGTATACCCTCTTGGCGTAATCTGCCGTTCTGTAAAGGAATATATCCTGATCGGACGCGTGAGATTGTATCTCGTTCGAGATACTGTCGTTACCGCTCGTTCCGACGGTGGTCGTAATGACGACTTTGTTGCCGGTCTTATTTTCCCACTCTTTCGCGATCGCGTCGAGCCATTTAGTTCCGTAACCGAGTTGAACCGCTTTGATTTTAAGCGTTTTGCCCGTACTCGGAGCCGCGGATTCATTCGAGCCGTTTCCGCCCGAATTTCCCGAGCCTCCGCCGCAAGCGGTTACGAAAAAGAGCGACGTAAAGCATAAAGTCGCCGCAATAATCGAAATAAGTTTCTTAATAGATTTCTTCATATTTTTCTCCTTTCTATTTTTAAAAAATTACTTTTTGTTTTTTTAGTTAAGCGTTTCCTTTCATCTTATGACGAAAGGAGGAGTACTCCTCGCTTTTTATGATTTAATTGTCGCAAAATCGCATCAGCCTTTTAAGCCGCCGATATGAACTTTTTCCATTACCGTATTCTGGAAACAACCGAAAAGTACGAGTATCGGTATTATCGAAACGAGTACGCCCGCAAAATACGACGGAGTATCCGCTTTGAATTTCGTACCCTCGCTGTAAGCGTACGCGCCGTAAGCAAGCGTCGGATATTTCTGCCAGTACAAAAGTATAGTCGAATAGTCGTTCCACGTTCCTATTACGCCCATGACGTACAAAGCGGTCGCGCTCGGTATAACCATGGGAAGCATAATTTTAAGGTACACCTGCCAATGTCCCGCGCCGTCGATAAACGCCGCTTCGGCATACTGCCACGATATCGCCTTATAGAATGCGTAATAATAGAAGAAATTTCCGCCGAAAAGCGTTACGTGCGTCAAAAACATCAACGGACTGTTGATAATCTTGATGTCCGTAAGCAACTTATACATCGCTCCCGCCGCGCCATATATCGGAAGAATGGATACGAACACTCCGAGTTTGTAAATCATTCTCGTAACCTTGGAACTGTAAAAAACGAGAACATACGTTACCGTAGCCGTTACAAACGCCGCGATAAGCGGACCTAAAAGGGATATCCAAATCGAGTTTATAAGCATTTTTCCGTAGGAAAGTCCGCCCATTTCCTCCCATCTTTTAAATACGCCCGTAAAGTTTTTAAACGTAGGATTTTCGGGAATACAGAATACTCTGTTTTTTATTTTGTCCATAAGGTACGCCTTGTTATCTGCCTTTATCGCGATTAAAATAGCGAAAAGGAAAAAAAACAATATAAACGCCGCGTACAGACTGAAAAGGACGAACGCTATGACCGAACCTATTTCCTGAGGAACGGTTTTTTTTGTTACGAAATGTTTTTTTCCTTTCATCATAAAACGTCCTCTTGATCTTTTTTGTCGCTGTACACTATATGCTTGATAAGCATCGCAATCGGAAACACCATTAAAGTCATGATAAGACCTACCGCCGAAACGTAATACAAATCCTGAGTTACGCCGAGATCCGAACCGACGACGTACCTGTATAAAAGGAATGCCAGCGTCATTGTTCCGTTCGCTCCCTTTGTAAATACCATTATAGGACCGCTCGCCGAAAGAATCGCCGCGCAGCGAAGTATGAGCATAGTGGAAATCGTCGGCCACATCATCGGTATTACAAGGGAAACGAGTTCTCTCGTCCAACCGCAACCGTCTATTCTGCCCGCTTCCAGTACTTCCGCGTTTGTACCGTTCATAGAACCGCCCACGATAATTATGTTTCCGCCGAAGCTGAACATTATCGTATAAAAAAGAACGGTTAAAATAGCCTCGGGCGAATCCCCGAGAAGGTTTACGTGCGTCGGCGTTATCCCCGCCTTATATCTTATCGCGTCGATAATACCGCCCGTTCCTATAGAATACTTGAAAAGCGAAACGAGAACGGATGAGGAAATTATCGCGGGAAGATAATAGACAAACCTGAAAAATCTGTAACCTTTGAGTTTCTTGAAAAAGAAATAACTCATAATTATAGAAACGGGAAAGACTATCAGAAGGTCGGCGAAGAAAAATATCAAAGTGTTCCTGAGAGCCTCGATAAGTTCCTTAAAATCGGAACCGCTCGTATCGAAAATACGTTTAAAATTTTCAAGCGAAAAATTTTCGACCAACTTTCCCGTCGAATAATCGGGTCTTTGAAAAGCCATAAAGACGGAATCTGCGTTCACATAAACGAAAAACAGCAGAAATCCTATCGTTGGCAAAATAAGCGCGCTTACCATAAAGCATATTTTTATGGTGTTTGCGCTCATATTTTTGGTGATTTTATTCTTTAGTTCGATCATACTTTTTTTTAGTAAACTCTCCTTTTGGCGGATTTCAACTAAATCTCCTGTGGTTAGCGCCGAAATTATATCACACTAAAAAGCGGATTTCAATACTCTACGCCAACCTGTTTTTGTGCTATACCGACTTTTTTATTGACTTTCGGGCGATAATGTATTATAATTAAAAAAATTTTTTCGGCGAGGTTTTTATGGTTCAAAACAAAGAAAGGGTAGCAACTCTCGGCTATTACGACTGGGCGATAAGAGACAACAGTCAAAAATACAGAATGTACGCGAAAAAAACTTCCAACGAGGACAGCAAAATTCACCGCCACGATTATATCGAATTTTTCTATGTTACCGAGGGCTTCGGAACTCATATTTTGAACAAGAAAAGTTACAGAGTCGAAACGGGCGACGCGTGCCTCCTCAATCCGAGCGACGTTCACGGCTTTACCTACGACAGGAAAGAGGGATTTTCTCACTACGACATTCTTATGGACAAAGAATACTTCAAAAACGCCTGTTCCTTCTTTTACGACGGACTTTACGACGATTTTATGAGCGGAAAATTCTCGTGCGTTTTCAAACTTTCGTTCGAGCAGATAACCACCCTCAACAAATTCGCGCCGTATATGTTTCTGCCGCCCGACAACATCGGTTATATTATGGCTTCCAAATCGCTGACGACCACGATAATTAACTTTTTAATCGAAAGTTATCTGCAAAAGAACAAGGACGATTTCCCGCAATGGCTCATTACGCTCCTTTCAAAACTTAATTCGAGCGAAAATTTCACCGTTCCGCTTCCCGAACTCACGAAAGAGTTCGCGTATAACGTGGACTATATGCGGCGAATCTTCAAGAAAAATCTCGGCGTGACGATGACCGACTATTTCAACAGAAACAAAGCCGATTACGCTTACAGGCTTTTGCAGACAACCGACCTTTCGATCGAACAGATTTGCGAGACAATCGGCATTAACAACATTTCGCACTTCTATCATCTGTTCAAGGAATTCTTCAACAGCACTCCCAACAAGATAAGAAAGTCGTAACGACTCCCCGAAAATTTCTTGACGGAACGTACGTAAGTGTTTCACATACTATAACGTGACGCCCGTTTTGTAAAAGGCTATCTCTCTTATATCTTCGCTTTTACACTTCGTTTCACCGTTAATTGCGAAGATAATCGACTTATAGAGGGCTTTTTCGTCCATTTCATACGCATTGAAGTCAATCCAGCCGCTCTTTTTCTCCGCTAAATAATCGTTCGTCGAGATTTTAAAAGTCGGAACAAAAGTCGAAAACGGCGTTCCCCTGCCCGTCGTGAAAAGCACTATCTGACAACCGCTCGCGGCAAGAGCCGTCGCCGCTATGAGGTCGTTACCCGGCGCGTTTAAGGTAGATACGCCTTGCTTTTTGACCTGTTCGCCGTAAGATAAAACGTCTACTATTTTCGTACTTCCCGCTTTTTCAACGCAACCGAGCGATTTTTCTTCCAAGGTGGTTATGCCGCCTTTTTTGTTGCCGGGGCTTGGATTTTCATACACGGGAAAGCCGTTGTCCGTATAGAATTTCTTGAAATTCACTATCATTTCGCGGTATTTTTCGTACACCTCTCGGCTTTCGCATTTATTCATTAAAAGCCTTTCCGCTCCGAACATTTCGGGTACTTCGGTAAGTATCGCTAAGCCGCCTTCTTCCACTATTCTGTCCGTTATTTTTCCTACGAGCGGATTTGCGGTAAGTCCCGAAAATCCGTCGCTTCCGCCGCATTTAAGCCCTATGCAAAGTTCGCTTATCGGCACTTCTTCCCGTTTCAAATCTTTTGCCTTTTCGCAAAAGTCTTTCAGTATTTCAAGTCCGTATTCCGTCTCGTCGTCCACGTCCTGACAATTAAAATACGCTATGTTATCTCTGTTGTACTGTTTAAGATATTCCTTTATTCCGTCAAGTCCGTTATTCTCGCAGCCGAGACCTACGAACAATACGAAACTTGCGTTCGGATTCAACGCAACCGAACACAAAAGCCTCTTTATATTTTCATTATCCTCTCCGAGTTGAGAACAGCCGAACTGGTGAGTAAGAGCAAAAAGTCCGTCTATAGCACCTTTAACGAGGGGTTGAGCAAGTTTTTCAAGCCGACGGCATACGTCGTTTACGCAGCCCACGGTGGGAATAATATATATCTCGTTTCTTATCCCCGCGCGTCCGTTTTTGCGTTTGAAGCCTTTAAAAGTCGCGCCCTCTTTTATTGTCGTTTCGGGATAATTCGGGTTATATTCATACTCCACGTTTTCGTCTAAATGAGACTTTACGTTATGCGTATGAACCCATTCGCCTTTCTTTATATCTTCGGTCGCTTTGCCGATTATCTCGCCGTATTTTACAATATACTCGCCCTTTTTAATATCCTTTAAGGCGAATTTATGTCCGGCGGGAATTTTATCCGTGGCGGCAAGCCTTACGCCTACGTTGTCCTTTTCGTTTATTACAACAAATTCTTTCATAAAATATCCGTATCGCCGCTTCTCAACTTTTTTACTATTGTTTTAACCGCTGCGGCAAAGCCCTCGTACTTAGTTAAATCCTCATCCCACACGCTCTCGTCCTGCATAAATTTAATCACGCAACCGCCGTTTACAAAGTATTCGAGATACTTTTCGTCGTCTTTCATTTCGATTGTACGCGTCGGCAATTTCGCGTAATATTTTCCGTCCTCGCCTTTCGTCGTAATCTTATATAACGCCATAAGACAGGCAAAACCCTTCGTTAAGTTCTCGGGTATTCTGCCGTATTTTTCGTAATAATCTTTAAACGTCGGCAAGTCTCTCGCCTTCCATTTAGATATGGAATTTAAGGCAATGCTCGTGAGTTGGTGGTTAAGATAAGGATTTAAAAACCTCTCTTTTACGCTCTCCGAAAAAGCCGTAGTCGCCGCTGTATCGTCGGAAACGAACGGTATTATTTCATTCGTTAAAGTATCGTTTACGAACTTATAGACCGACTTATCCGTCATACAATCGTAAACGGTGACTTTTCCGAGCCATAAGCCTACGGGTACTAAATTCGTATGGCTGCCGTTTAAAACCCTTACTTTCCTCTTCTTGTAATATTTAATATCGTTGGTCAGTACCACCTCGATATTGTGTTTGCCGTCTTTTATATATTTACCTATTTCGCCTTTATTCTCGACCGCCCAAAGTCCGAACGGCTCGCCGACAGAAACGAGTTCGTCTCTTTCGCCGATAAGTTTAAATAAATGCTCTTTCGTCTCTTCGTCCTTGGGATAGCCCGAAACTATACGGTCAACGAGCGTATTGCAATAGTAGTTCTGCTCGTCGTTCCACCTTTTAAAAGCCTCGGGAAGTCTCCAAAGGTCGATATACTTATCCACGCATTTTTTGAGTTCGTCGGCGTTGTTGTCGATAAGTTCCACGGGTAACAAATACAAGCCGTCAAGCCCCGCGTTAAACCTTTCATACAAAAATTTCGTAAGTTTTGCAGGATAGGTTATATTCTCGAAACCGTCGAAATCGTCCTCGGGATTAAAACAAATACCAGCCTCGGTAGTGTTGGAAACTATTATTTTCAAGTCCTTGTCTTTTGCGAGCGAAATATATTTCCGATATTCCTCGAAAGGCGAAATAACGGAATTTAAAACGTCGATTTTATATACTTCCTCGATCTCTTTTCCGTCTTTTACACCACGCAAAACTATATGGTACTTGTCATTCCGAGCCTTGAATTTATCCAGATTCCCGAACGGTATGGGCTTTACTATATCCACCGAATACTCGCCGTTACCCTCTTTACTTAGCGTATCGAAATACGCGTCGGCGAAAGTTCTCAGAAAGTTTCCCTCGCCGAATTGCAACACTTTAATCATTATTCTCTCCTTCCAAAATATACTCTATAGAATAATAACCGTCTTTAAGTTCGAGTCCGAACGGTTCCAAGTCAAACGTAAAGCCACTTGCTTTAACGTTGTATTTTTTCTCAAATACCACGCCGCAATTACCCCGAATCTTTATGCCTACCGAGTATTTTACGCCCGATTCCGCCCCCGTTACCGAAGGCTCGAACAAAATCTCGTTTCCGTATATCAGATCGGGCTTTTTATCGAAACAAATCGCTTTTTGAAAACCGTCTTTCAAGGCGTAGAATGCGTCTTTAGCGTAACCGTAGAAATCTATCGGCGGCTTTATATAACTCGCGTCGTTCGCGCCGCCCGAAAGACAGCACCACATAAGTCCGTCTGCTCCGAGATACCGCATATACTTTACGGTATTGTAAACGCAAAGAGCCTGATATGCCTGACTTAATTTATAATCTATTTTCTCATACGCTTCGCCGAAAGCACGTTTTTCATCGGCGAGTTCGTAGGAATCGTCTTTATGGTATATTTCCGCTTCCTTAGTCCGATTGTCCTGCCTTCCGACTACCGCAAATTCCGAAATGACGTAAGCGTGCTTTTTACTTTCGAACAGCGATTTTTGCGACTTCCACGCCTGTTCTCTGAAAATATTCCATTTATTACCGTAACCGAGAAGAATTTCGTAGTTATGAGAACTCCTGATTACCTTCTCGTCTTTCCAACCGAACGAACTTTCGCAAGGCTCGAAGTTCTGATTGCATTTTCCGTCGTCCTGATAATAAAACCCGTCGTTTCCATACAATCCGCCGCCGTAATAAAGATGCGAACAAGGGCAGATAATTCTCGTATCGTCCGTCGCTTTTACTTTAGAGACAAATTCGTCGAACATTTTATCCATCATCGCTCTCGTGGAATGGAACTCGTTGCTTCCCTCCCACATAATTATGCTCGGATGATTTATAACCTCTCTCATCTGCTCGGCGTAAATATCGCCCGCAACCCACCCCTTTTTCAAATCGACGGTTTCGGCGGAATCTATAAGCCTCGTTGTCCAGACGTTCATAAGCCCCATACGATCGCAGACTTCGGCAAATCTCGGGTCGTTATTGCCGTAACCTAAAAAATGAAACCTCGCGACGTTGCCGTTTAACACCTTGGTCATTGCCGCTTGCCGGACGATTTCCTTTGTCGTCGGACAAATATGGCTTAAAACGATATTCTCATAAGGCGGCAAAAACTGCATCCACAACGCCCCGTTAAGCAAAATTCGCCTGCCGTTTAAATGTATTTCGCCGTTTTTTTGCTCAATTATTCTGAAACCCGTTTCGATAATCTCATCGTCTATCGGTTTTCCGTCTTTTTCGAGTTGAACTCTGACGGCGTACAAATTCGGATTGTCCGTATTCCACGGCTCGGCGGAAAACTCGGCTACAACCTCGACTTCGCATTGAACTTTTCCGCTGTTTATAAGCCGCTCCTCCTCGTCCGAGTTCGATTTTTTTATAAATATTTTGTAGTCGTACTCGCCGTCGGTCTCGTTATCTATTCCGAATTTTATCTGCGCTTTTACCTTGCCGCAACCCACCGATAAGGTTTTATTTACCGCGTCGCGGACGCTCGCGTCGGGTAAAAAGTCGATATAAACACCCCTTAAAAGCCAACCGACGTAAGGGTCCTTGTTTCTGTGCCACGAATAATTCACTTCGGGAGACCTTGGAAAAACTACGATTCGAAGTTCGTTTTCACCTTTTACGCAGTAATTTGTTACTTCCTTTTTAAAAAGCCTGAAATCTTTTACTTCGGCGACTTTTCCGCCGTTTATATAAATCTCGCCGCAAGGGTCGATCGAGCCGATATTCAGTACGACTCTGCCGCCGTCGTAAAAGAATTTTTTTGAAAAATCGATTACTTTATCCTTATTTTTTTCACCGCCGATTTTAAACGGAAGTTTTGCATACTCCGTTTTCCTCGGGGTTTCCTTTCTTTCGCTCTTTCTGAAAAAATCTGTGGTAGCCTCGCCGTCCGCTTCGATTTTCAGCGGAGTAAAACTCCACTTTCCGCAAGTTCTCATACCTCCCGAGACGAAAATAGTATCGGGATTGACCTTTTCGGTAAGTTCGTACCTGCCCGAATACTCGCCGTTGAACGTAACGACAAAAAAATCGCCGTCGAAATCGAACCGAACAACGTTATCTTCGTCGATTTTTATATCGCCGATTTTATGGTTTATATGATGATATGGGTCGGGAATACCGACTCTTGCGTAAGCCTCGCCGTTTCTGTATATCTGAAACTTGATTGCTTCTTTAATTCCTCGACGTAATTCGATTATTCTACCCGTGTCGGTAGTGAGCGGTTTTATCCCTTTGCCGTACTTTTCGTAGTCGATAAACTCGTCGGAAATTTTAAACGAAAATTCGAACGACTTAACTTTTTCGCTCGAAAATTCGTATTTAGCGCAAGGCAACGGCGGAATTATCCCGTCGGAAAACAGAAGAGTTTTATCGCTAAGCGTTACGTCGCCGTAAAACTGCCAGCCGTCGTACTCGCTCTGTTTTTCGTAAATCGCAACGTTGCCATCGTCGATATATACTCTTTTTTTGATTTTGTTTTCAAGTCTGT